>ENA-OQAY01000049-OQAY01000049.1-human-gut-metagenome-genome-assembly--contig:-NODE-49-length-26310-cov-0.788221_pt1 | contig 26310 bp, 14 predicted proteins | sample MGYA00242740_ERZ504537 | MGnify/ENA primary metagenome ERZ504537 (study PRJEB26092, sample SAMD00036272) | human gut metagenome | host: Homo sapiens | study: EMG produced TPA metagenomics assembly of... | reverse complement strand
TACTACAGATAATAAGTCAAATGTAACGGACAAAGAATATTTCTCGACTAAGACAGGTTTTGAATCTTTGGTATCAAATGCTTATAGTACTTTACGAGATGTTTATGCAGTATCCAGTTATACTACTTATTTTAATGCAGGTACGGATATGTATGCTGATGGGCGTAATTATATCAATGATGAGTTGCATGAATATGAAACTTTAAATCCTGAAAACAGTGTGATGAAAGAGCTTTATACGGCATGTTATAAAGGTATCCGTGCGGCTTATGCTATAAAACATTATGCGGCGGATGCAGTTATTGATGAGAATTTGCGTAGCAGGCGTGTGGATGAGGCACGAGTATTGGCGGCGAATTATTACTATATATTGGTAAATACTTTCGGGGGGGTACCTTTGATGAAAGATTATGTGGCTGATGTTCAAACCGGATATCCTAAATCTTCGGTGGTTGATGTTTACACTTATATTATTGAGGAATTGGAGAATGTAATAGCTGCCGGAGCTATGGAAAAGTCTACCGCTTTGGATGGTGGTGGTCGTATAAGTATTGAATCGGCTCGTGCGTTATTAGCTAAAACTTATTTAGCAGCAGCTTGGGATTTAGATAAAAAAGATTACTTTGCCAAAGCAGCCCAAGTAGCAGATGACGTGATAGCTAATCGTGCTTTGGTTACTCCTTTCGAGGATCTTTGGAGAGCGGATTGTAGTGGAGATGATAACGAAGAATTTATTTGGGATGTGGAATATGACTATGCTACGGCTGCTAATACAGTCAGTGGTGGGCATCCGTGGAGTTCCTTTTATTGTAATCATATGGGGGGGCAAGAAGATCATGGAAAGGGGAGTACTTCTGCTTTTATTGCGACTTTACATGCTTTGCAGTGTTTTGAAAAAGGCGATATACGCTATGGGGTAACGTTTATGAAGGAGTTACCTGATATTGTTACTGCATCCGCTTATTGGTATTGGGATTGGTATAAGAATGGTGGAACTTTTATAGGAATTCCTTTGAAACGTTACTATCCGGCATGGTATGAAACAGAAGAAGATATCGATGCATGGAAAGCTCTTGATCCTGAAAATCGTAAAAATACATGGATACTACCGATGTCTGATCATACACGGGATCCTCAAGAATATATGCCTGGAGAAATTGATTATGAGGAATTCGTAACCTATTCTTATGGGGGCGCTCCTTGTCGTAAATTTGATGATTCTAATACTGCTAGTTATTCTAATAAAACAGATTATCGTGATGTACATATTATTACGCTTCCTGAGATTTATTTGGTAGCAGCAGAGGCTTATTTAAAAGCTGGTGATAAGGGAAATGCTTTGCTTCGTTTGAATGAAGTGCGCCGACGTGCACGGCTTGATGCGGTAACTGAAATAAATGTGGATGTTATTTTAAAAGAACGTGCTTGTGAGTTATTTGGACAGGGATCTCGATGGATTGATTTAAGACGTACACAGAAATTGGTGGAGTATAATGATTTATATAATCCTCAGATAAAAGGGCGGGCCGCACAAATGATTGGAAAGAAATTACTTCGTCCTATTCCTCAGGCGGCGATTGATGCGAATGAGTTGATGAGTGCTGAAGATCAGAATCCAGGGTATTAGTAAGGTGATTAGATAGTATTGAGATGTGTTTAGGACGGGGATGTTATGATATATGGCATCCTCGTTATTAAAAAAATCAATTAAAGTAGAATAACTGATGAATGTGAAATTAAAAAGGGAAAGTCGATTATTGATTATGGCTATAACCAGTGTAGCTTTGTTTGTGCATATTGTAGTGATTTGTGCAGCTAGTACAAGAGAGGTTGTTGCCAATAAAGAATTTGTTTGGTATAATGGTAAACGTCCTATTACTTATTCCTTGCCTGGATCTGTTTCTCCAGTAGTGACGGTAGCACTGGATATGTTTAAGGGTGACATGCAACAGGTGACGGGGGTATTACCTCAAAAAACTCTTTTCGGAACGGCGGTTATTAATATTATTCAGTTGGATAAAAACAAGTCTATCCTAAGAGATCTCCGTAAAGACGGAATCCCGGTGGATAGTATTGTTGCCAGAAAAGACGCTTTTTTTATAAAGATAAGAGAAAATCAGTTGTTGGTTGTAGGAAGTGACGGTCGGGGAACTGCTTACGGCATACTTGAACTTTCCCGCTTGGCAGGAGTGTCTCCATGGGTATGGTGGGGAGATGTAACACCGATGAGAAAAGAGCGATTGACCCTTCCGGCTGATTATTCTACTTTTCAGAGTCCATCGGTAGAGTATCGTGGAATCTTTTTAAATGATGAAGACTGGAGCTTGCAGCCTTGGAGCTGGAAAAACTTTGAACCGTCTGATATAAAAGGACGTATTGGTGCACGTACTTATAAAGAAATCTTCAAATTGCTGATGCGCCTTCGTGCCAATGCTATTTGGCCGGGAATGCATGGAATTACGACTCCGTTCTACTTTGTGCCGGGAGCTAAAGAAGCAGCTGACAGTTGCGGCATTCTCATCGGTACTTCGCATTGCGAGCCAATGATGCGCAATAATGTAGGTGAATGGAAAGTCAATGAACGGGGTGACTATAATTACATAACAAACCGTGAAGGGGTACAATCCTATTGGATAGAACGGCTGAAAGAGGCTGGACCTTATGAAAATTTCTACACCATGGGTATGAGAGGTATTCACGACAGTGGAATGGAAGGGGTCAAGACCCTTCAGGAAAAGACCGATGCACTGCAACAGGTTATTGACGACCAGCGCAAGTTATTATCGAAGTATGTAGATAAAGATGTGGAGAAAATTCCCCAGGCTTTTGTCCCCTATAAAGAAGTGCTTCAAATAATGGAGAATGGCTTGCAACTGCCGGAAGACATCACTTTGATATGGTGTGATGACAACTATGGCTATATGACCCGTTTAAGTGACAAGGAACAGCAAAAGCGTAACGGAGGTGCCGGAGTGTATTATCATCTCAGTTATTGGGGGCGTCCGCATGACTATATGTGGTTATGCACTACCCAGCCGGGATTGATTTATAGTGAAATGAAACAGGCATACGATTGCAATGCCCGCCGTTTGTGGGTGGTTAATGTGCACGATTTGAAACCCGCGGCATACGATTTGGAACTCTTTCTGGATATGGCATGGAATATCAATTCCGTATCTCCATCTACTCTTGTGGAGCATCAGAAGAGCTGGCTTTGCCGCGAATTTGGCAAAGAAGCAGGAGAAAAATTATTGCCTGCCATGTTAGAGTTTTATCGCCTGTGCGGCATCCGTAAACCGGAATTTATGGGTTGGAACCAAGTGGAGCTGGACAAGAAAAAATATACCAAAGGCTGGTCTCCGGTTAAAAATACGGACTTTAGCTTAACCGAATTCGGCGGCGAACTGGATCGTTATCTGGAATCCTATGAAGCCATTAAAGAGATTTTATCGGAAGTGGAACCAATGATTCCTCAGGAACGCAAAGATGCTTTCTTTGCCCAAATTAAGTATCCTGTATTTGGCGCTGCTGCCATGAGCACAAAGATGCTGGAGGCACAAAGAGCACGTTGCATCTCTCCGGGAAGCTGCGACACGACTTTATGGACCCGCGAAAGTCAATTAATGGCTGCCTGTGCCAAAAGCATTAAAGCTTACCAGGAAATCCGCGATTTGACAGATTACTATAACAATGAACTGGCAGATGGCAAATGGAAATACTCCATGTGCCATAATCCGCGGGATTTATATGTGTTCTATCCGCCTAAAATTCCCATATGGCTGACAGATAAGGAAATAGAGAAATATGCTTCTTTTAGAAGACCAAAATCGTTACCTTTGGAGGAAGTGGCTAAGGATCATTGTATTGTTTCTAATGCTTGCGATTATACAAGCGCATCCAAAGGGGTCGTGACGATTCAATCATTGGGACATAGTATGAATGCTGTTTCCGTACCAAAGGGAAAGTCAATTACTTTTGAGTTTGATTGTTTATGGGATGGAGAGGCGATACTGCGCACTGCCGTAATCCCGACACAACCTAATGATAAAGGAGATATTCGTTTCAGTGTTAGTATAGATGGTGAAAAGCCTCGGATATGTTCTATTAAAGAGCCGTTTCGTTCGGAAGGATGGAAACAGAATGTACTCCGTGGACAGGCTGTTCGTGAAACTGGTCATCAATTGACGAAAGGAAAGCATACTTTATCCATCACTGCTTTGGATGATCATGTCCTGATAGATCAATGGATGATTGATTTCAAACCAGACAGAATGTTCTATGTATTTCCAGTTCAACCAACCTATTAATGTAGCATGAATTGTATGAAGAAAATTATTGGACTGTTCATTATTTTATTATGCTTTTGCACGACAAAAGCTCAACAGACAGAAGTGAGGTATCTTTCCGGTACAGGACCGGATCATACTGTGAAGTGGAATTTCTGGTGCTCTTCAGGTATGAACTCTCAAAAAGTGGAGCAAGATAGATGTTCCGTCTTGCTGGGAACAGCAAGGTTTTGGAGGCTATACCTACGGGCGCTATTATATTTATAAGGAACACGAGAAAGAAAAGCAATATGATGCCTACAGGGAACATGATTTTTGCGATGAATACGGCATCTATCGTCATTGTTTTGATGTTCCGGACACTTGGAAAGGCAAACAGATAAGTATTGTATTTGAAGGTGTTATGACTGATGCTGAAGTGAAAATCAACGATGTCATCGCTGGCCCTGTTCATCAGGGATCATTCTATCGTTTTTCTTATGATATCACGGACAGACTGAAATTCGGGAAAACGAATTTGATGGAAGTGACGGTGAAGAAGCAGTCGGCTGATAAATCAGTTAATGCAGCGGAGCGCCGGGCTGACTGGTGGCTTTTCGGAGGTATCTATCGTCCTGTATATCTGACGGCAAAGCCTCGCACGCAAATAGAACATATAGCGGTGGATGCCCGTGCTGACGGTACGTTGCACACAGATGTATATTTGAAAAATATTTCCAAAGGACAACAATTGGAACTGTCGCTCATTTCCTGTGATTCACAGCTTCCTATAGGGCGGCAGGTATGCGGGCTTTCGACGGAAGAGAAACAGATACTTACCACACATTGGAACAATATCAGGACATGGGATCCTGAACATCCCAACCTTTACCGACTCACGATGCGTCTTCTTTCCACAACAGGAGATGTTGTGCACGAGATTACGGAGCGCATAGGATTCCGTACCATTGAATTCCGTCCTGAAGATGGCGTATATCTGAACGGTACTCGTCTTTTAGTGAAGGGGATTAACCGTCATTGCTTTGATCCGGAAACAGGTAGGACAATCAGCCGGGAACTCAGTCTGAAGGATGCTTTGCTCATTAAGCAGATGAATATGAATGCCGTGCGTTCACATTATCCACCAGATACTCATTTTTTAGAGGCGTGTGATTCCATAGGTCTTCTTTATCTCAATGAATTATGTGGTTGGCAGAATAGCTATAGCACTGAAATAGCAGAAAAGTTACTGCCTGAGATGATATTTCGTGATGTGAATCACCCGTGTATCTTTGTTTGGGCAAATGGTAACGAAGGAGGATGGAATACTGCTGTTGACAATCGTTTTGCCGACTATGATCCGCAGAAACGTCACGTCATTCATCCGTGGGCGGATTTCAATGGCTTGGATACACGTCATTACCCTAATGGTACGGATAACATGTATCGGTTGGAACGCGGGCATAAGGTTTTTATGATGACGGAGTTCCTGCATGGCCTCTATGACCGTGGACAGGGTGCAGGCCTCAAAGGACTATGGTCAAAGTTTAAGGCAAATCCACTTTTTGCCGGTGGCTTCCTTTGGGCATATGTGGATGAAGCTGTCCGCCGTACAGATACCGGACAAATGGACACTTACGGTCCTAATGCTCCCGATGGTATTGTGGGGGCAAATCGCGAAAAAGAAGGCAGTTTTTATACTGTTCGGGAGGTATGGTCACCCATTCAAATACATCCATTAAAAATAACTTCTTCTTTCAAAGGAGATTTTTATGTAACTAACGATTACTTATTCAGCAACTTAAGCGAATGCCGGATGAAGTGGAAGGTAATGCGTTTACCTATTCCACAGGTGTCCGACAGCCCCATCTGCTTAGCGGAGGGCGGCGTACTGTTACCTGCGATTCAGCCTGGCGAGAAGGGGATAGCCCACTTTGATTTGCCTGAGAAATTCTTCAATGGAGACATCTTGGAATTGGAAGCCTACAATGTAGCGGGAGATATGATATGTAATTGGACGTTTCCTATCAAGAATAACCGTAAGTACTTTATAGAATACAGGTATTTACAACCGACAACAACTGCTACTGCCAGATATCAGACAGACGACAATAGTGTTACACTGATAGCGAATGGAGTTACAGCAACATTCAACAAAGCGAATGGTAATTTGGTAGAAGTGAAGAACGGTAGCAAGATCATACCATTGTCTGATGGTCCTCTCCCGGTCGGGATGAAGATGCTTTTCTGTTCTGCTAACCTAAAGATGCAAGGTGATACTGCCATTTATACCGTAAAATATAAAGGTGCGGCCGACTCCATTGTCTGGAGAATGGCACCTGACGGATTGCTTGGAATGGATGCATTAGTGCTGAATTACAGAGCAAAGAACAAGTTTGACGGTGTATACTTTGACCGTCCGGTTCTTAATTTCGGTTTTTCATTCTCTTTTCCTGAAAAGAACATCAGTGGGATGCGTTGGTTAGGCAAAGGTCCTTACCGGGTATGGAAGAACCGTATCGAAGGAACGAATTATGGTATTTGGCAGAAGGACTACAACAATACGGTGACGGGAGAATATTATCATCAGCTTATTTATCCGGAATTCAAAGGGTATCATGCAGATCTCTATTGGGCAACACTCCAATCAAAGACAACACCGATGACAGTTTATTCGGAAACTGACGGTATTTTCTTTCGCGTCTTCACTCCGGAGGAGCAGCGTGACCGTGAAAGCCGTGGAATATCAGTAAAGGAATATCCTGCTGGAGACCTTTCGTTCTTATTTGAAATTCCGGCTGTCAACTCTCAGGGGACAGGAGGAGAGGCTTCTTATATTAAAATTAATAAAGGGGATGATGGCTTTAGAATGAAGCTATGGTTTGATTTCCGGAACTAGACCCGATAGCGTGTTTATTGCATAAATACCTATAAAGAGCTATTGCGTAGTATATATATTCTGTAAAATGGGGGAAAAGATTACCGATATCAGGTGATTGTTTCCCCCTTTCTTTTTATAGAACTTTGCATTCCCAAAAATTAAGAATTTAGAATTATAGGCATTCATGGTAAGAAGACAGTTACAAAGGATTAGTTTAGGATCCCTTTTTTTAATAATCGGAGCGATATCTATCTTTGCACAACCTAAGATAATGGTATCCGGTAAAGTGATATCCAAAGAAAAACAGGAAGTCGTAGATTTTGCAACCGTATATTTGAAGGGTACAACTTATGGATGTACAACGAATGAAGAAGGTATCTATCATCTTCATGCACCGGCAGGGAAATACACGCTGGTTGTTTCGGCTATAGGATATAAGACTATAGAAAAGCCTGTAACTTTGGTTCATGGTGAAAGAATTAAGATGAATGTAATGATTGCCCCGTCAGTGACAGAATTGGATGAAGTTGTAGTGGTATCTAACGGGGTTTCCCGTGTGAAACGTTCCGCATTCAATGCGATAGCTGTAGATACAAAAGAGTTCCAGAATTCTACCAAAAATCTGAGTGATGCTTTGGCTAAAGCTCCGGGAATGAAACTCCGTGAGTCAGGTGGGGTAGGTTCGGATATGCAATTGATGTTGGATGGTTTCAGTGGCAAACATGTGAAGATATTTATTGACGGTGTACCTCAGGAGGGAGTAGGGAGCTCTTTTGGCTTGAATAATATTCCTGTGAATTTTGCAGATAGGATTGAAGTGTATAAAGGGGTGGTTCCTGTAGGATTTGGCACGGATGCTATAGGTGGTGTTATCAATATTGTAACCAATAAGAAGAGACGTAATTGGTTTTTGGATGGCTCCTATTCATACGGGTCGTTCAATACGCATAAATCGTATGTGAATTTCGGACAAACTTTCAAAAATGGCTTTACTTATGAAATAAATGCTTTCCAAAACTATTCGGATAATGATTATCATGTGGATGCACCGGTAGAGGACTTTGAAACCGGAAGAATTGATAAAGATAAAAGGGTACGTGTCAAGCGCTTTAATGATACCTATCATAATGAGGCGGTTATAGGTAAGATTGGCATTGTGGATAAGAAATGGGCAGACAGATTGATGTTGGGCTTTACTTATTCACATATGTATAAGGAGATACAGACCGGAGTACGTCAGGAAATAGTTTATGGGGAAAAACATCGTAAAGGACATTCGTTGATGCCGTCATTGGAGTATAATAAGCGTGACTTATTAATCAAAGGTCTGAATGTGGCATTGACTGCCAATTATAATAAAAATGCAACGGCAAATATAGATACAGCTTCATATAAGTACAATTGGTTGGGTGATAGGAAATTAATGAACTCACCCGGTGAACAATCCAATCAATATTCACGGGCGGATAATAACAATTGGAATGGAACATTAACTGTTAATTACCGTCTGGCGAAAATACACATGCTGACCTTTAATCATGTGTTGAATACTTTTCGCCGTTCTAATACTTCTTTATTGGCTAAGGTGGAATCGGAGGATGCCATCGCTAAAGAAACCCATAAGAATATCTCCGGATTATCCTATCGGTTGATGCCGTCTGATAATTGGAACCTCTCAGTGTTTGGAAAATATTATAGTTTGTATGTAGCAGGTCCTATGGCTACGACTACGAATCAGGATGATTATGTCCGTACTACCCGAAACATGAATTCCATAGGATATGGAGCTGCGGGAACTTATTTCATTCTACCCGGTTTGCAGGCGAAATTGTCATACGAAAAAGCATATCGTCTGCCTACTATTGAAGAAATGTTTGGAGATGAGGATTTGGAAATGGGAGATATCAGTATAAAACCGGAGAGTAGTGATAATTTGAATTTTAATTTGAGCTATAACAGAACATTTGGCAGGCATTCTGTATATATGGAAGGTGGAGTGATTTATCGGAATACGAAAGATTATATTCAGCGTAATATTGCGGATTTGAGTGGTGGTAAATATGCTGCGAAATATATTAATTACGGTAAAGTATTGACGAAAGGATATACTGTTTCTGCTCGTTACGGTTTTGGCAATTGGGTGAGTATAGGAGGTAATTTTACTAAAATGGATGTACGCGACAATATGAAAACATCTATTTCCAGCAGTGCGGAAAATTTGGCTTATAAAGAACGGATGCCGAACCTGCCTTATATGTTTGCTGATTCGGATGTTACTTTTTATTGGCGGGATTTAGGAAGGAAAGGCAATATGTTGACAGTGTCTTATGATAATCAATATCTGCATAGCTTTACTTATTATTCTTCCCGAATAGGCTCAAATAAGGGGGATTATGTGGTACCTGATCAATTCTCACACAATATATCCTTTTCTTATAGTTTGCAAAAAGGACGATATAACGTATCATTGGAATGTCGTAACTTCACAGATGAGAAGTTATATGATAATTTTAGTCTTCAGAAGGCCGGTCGGGCTTTTTATGGTAAACTGCGTGTTTGTTTCGGTAATTAAAGAATTGGAAAAAGTTTATAATTAATTGGATTTTAAATTAAATAGAAGAATAAAATGAAGAAAGATTTCTTTTTGAACGGATTTACTGCTATTGCCATAGTAGGAATGGTGTTGAGTGCATGTACGGATAATGAGCCGGATTACGGTTCGGGTACCGAGGCTAAAGGTGAGTATGTTATTGCATCTTCGGTCACAGCGTCTGGAAATACAACGAATGTACTGCTTACTTCTGAAACGTTGGATAAAGGCACTGTTTCTACAGTGAATAATGGTCTTGTGAATGATGGCGCAACTCAATGGGTGTTTTACAAGAATCAATATCTTTATGCACTGACTTATAATCAAGGGAATGCAGGTACGACCCGTTCTTATATCATGGATTCAAATAATGAAGTAAAGGCTCGTTCGGGGGAGTTTGCCATAAAGAGATTTACTACTTACGGTATTTATGATAAATATATCATGACCTCGTCTACCGGTGACGGACCCACTGCGTATGCTGATGAGAATGGATATTTACCAAAAATGTTTTTGCTTTCTTATTTGGATGTATCTGCTGAAACATTTACAACGAATGATACTCAAAATAAGGCTTATATGTCCGAGAACTTCTTGGGAAATGGAGAATATGTAACATTGGCCGGCATATTGGAACAAAATAATAAGCTGTATAGCGCTGCTATTCCAATGGGGTTAAGTCAATATGGATCGGCCACTGACGGGGGAAAATGGATACTTCCTGGCAATGATGATTTGGTAAAGACAGAAGACGGTGGTTCCAACAGCAGCAGTTATAAAAAAGGCGAATTGCAATGGACGCAATATCCCAACAAATGCTGGGTCGCTATTTTTGATAATGAAACGCTGACTACTAAAAAGATTATTGAGACTGATAAAATCAGCTATGCTTGTGGGCGAATGAAGTCTCAATATTACCAAACTATTTGGGCGGCAGATAATGGTGATATTTATGTATTTTCTCCTAGTTATGCCAAAACAATGGCTGATAAACGGCAACAGACTACCTTGGATGCTGGAGTCGTACGTATAAAGGCTGGAACAGAAGAGTTTGATCCTGATTATTATTATAGTATCGAAGCGCAGACCGGAGGTAAATCTTTCATTCGTTGTTGGCATATTACGGGAGATTATTTCTTGTTGTTGATGTATGATCGTCCCTTGACTGAAACTGGTTTCACAGCTAATCAGTTAGCGATATATAAAGGAGAAACCGGAAAACTTACTTATGTAACCGGCTTGCCTTCTGCCGATTTGATCTCTGGCTTTGGTAATACTCCGTATGTGGAGAATGGATATGCCTATATGGCTGTAACTACAACAGAAGGATATCCGTCTATTTATAAAATAGATCCGGTTGGTGCGGTAGCGACAAAGGGTGTTTCTATAGAAGCGACACAAATCAGTGGCGTCGGTAAACTGCAACCTCAGAACTGAGTATTGTAATAATATAGTGGGAGTCTGCGGGCAGTATGTGCTTATGCAGACTCTTTTTATGAATTGTATTGAAGATTTTATGAAGAAAATATTTCGCCAAATACATCTTTGGCTTTCTGTTCCTTTCGGGTTAATCATTTCCTTGATTTGCTTCTCGGGAGCCATGTTGGTTTTTGAAAATGAAGTGATGGAACTGGTCAGGCATGAACTTTATTATGTAAAAAAGGTAGAGACAGTTTCACTTCCTGTTGATCGATTATTGGAAGAGGTAGAACTCATGTTACCCGACAGTGTGTCTGTCACAGGAATCAATGTTTTCTCTGACCCGGAACGTGCTTGGCAGGTGAATTTGTCCAAGCCTCGTCGTGCTTTCATGTATGTGGATCAATATACTGGTGAGATTAAAGGTAAATATGAACGTCCTGCATTTTTTGTGACTATGTTCAGGCTGCATCGCTGGCTGTTGGACAGTATGAAAGCGGATGGCGGAGTCTTTTGGGGAAAAATGATTGTAGGTGTCAGCACCCTGTTGTTTGTCGTGGTTTTGATATCGGGTATCGTTATCTGGTGGCCTCGTACACGAAAAGCCTTGAAAAATAGTTTAAGAATATCTGTCGGCAGGGGCTTTAGAAGATTTTGGTATGACCTGCATGTTGCAGGTGGAATGTATGCGCTGTTTTTTTTATTGGCTATGGCCCTTACCGGGTTAACATGGTCTTTTGGATGGTATCGGACAGGTTTCTATAAAGTGTTTGGCGTGGAAGTACAGCAGGAGGGAGGTGCTCATGGTGGGGTGACCCGGCGTGGGGGGAAAGGCGGCGACCAATCCGGAAAGAATGTTTCTCATTCTTCGTCCTATGTTTGTTGGCAACAAGTTTATGAACAATTAGCCCTGAATAATCCCGGCTACAAGCAGATAACCTTATCAGATGGGGTAGCAAATGTTTCTTTCAATACCTTTGGTAATCAACGTGCTTCCGACCGTTATAAATTCAATCCTCATAGTGGTGAGATTGATGAGGTAGTTTTATATAAAGATGCTGAGAAGGCTGGAAAGATTCGCGGATGGATCTATTCTGTACATGTTGGTAGTTGGGGCGGTATGCTTACTCGTTTACTGACGTTTATAGCAGCTTTGATAGGAGCCACCTTGCCATTGACAGGATACTATTTATGGATAAAACGTATTTGGAGAAAGAAAGTAAGAGTAAGTTGAATATCTTTGTTATAAGATTAGGGGGCGAAAAGAATTTTATCATATGACCTGTTGTCGTGAATGACAGGTCATATGATATTGTTACAGGATTTTTTAGAACCACTTTATCTTTCTGAAAATAACAAAAGCCAACGCAGACAATGTGATGGATGCCAAAATAATAAAACTAAAAGCATGTGGTAATGCATCTACATGTACATCTACGTTCATTCCATAGAAACTAGCTATTAATGTGGGTACCATCAGAATGATGGAAATACTGGTCATGCGTTTCATGATGGTGTTCACATTATTGGATATGATGGAAGCAAATGCGTCCATGGTTCCGGTTAAGATATCACTGTAGATATTTACCGTGTTATATGCTTGTTTTAATTCAATGACTACATCTTCTACCAAATCGCGGTTTTGATAATCTTTTTCCTGGAAGATACTTTGCAATTTACCTACCATCACCTCATTTCCACGAATGGACGTATTGAAATAAACCAATGTTTTTTGTAGTTTCATCAATCTTAGCAGGTCCTCATTACGTATGCTCCTTTCCAATTCTTTTTCTGCGGCAGCTACATCATTGTTTATTTGTTTCAGATATTTCAAGAACCATACGGCAGATGAGTAAATTAACCGTAAAATCAGTTCAAATTTATTAGGCACAATGATTCCTTTACGTCGGGTGTGGTCAATGAAATCAGGAATCATTTCAGTGGAGTGATAACACACGGTAACAATGATTTCATTATTTGTAATGATACCGATAGGGATAGTGATATAAGGGATGCTTCCCTGTTGTTGCAGGGGGATTCGGATAATGGTCAGTAGCCAGTTGTCTTCCGTATCCGTTCGTGGACGTTCATCCATATCGGCGATGTCCTCTAAAAAAGCTTCGGGAACTTTTAATTCTTTAGTCAGAAACTCAAAATCACTTTGGTCGGGGCATTCTACATTCACCCAGCAGTTTGGCATCCATTGTGGCTTTTCTACAAAGCCATTTTCACAATAAAGATATTTTCTCATCTTATTGCCTCCTTTCGTTCATTTATATCCGTTCAGAGGCATTCAGAGTAGTGATTGCCCTGTCGGATCAGTTAATACTATTGCACGTTCGTGGTATTGAATCGTCCATTTTTATTGATTGTTTTTTGTTTAAAGCGGTACAAAAGTACATAAAACCTTTAAAGGACAGACAGAAGTCAGGAGGCTTTTATATTTTTTTTAAGAATATCACCGGAAAGCAATCAGTGCCCGAGCATGATGGTTTTGTCGCCATAGCACAGTTCTAACGTACTGTGTTTACCGATTAAGTTCCCTGGCGGAAACTATTGTTGTTAAAACATTTAGCATCCTTTTAATTACATGCAAAATTCACTTAAAAAATCGTTTGTCCAATACCTATTTATGATGAATCTTGTTCTATATAATCCTAATAATTAGGTATTGTGGAAGGTGCTGAAGTCGGTTATCTTTGCAAATGTAATAATTACAATTTAAAAATCAGTTTTAATTTAAAAATAAAAAGAGTATGGAACCAATTATTAATTCACAAGTTCCTGAATTTAAAGTTCAGGCATTCCATAATGGAGAGTTTAAAACCGTAACTAATAAAGATATTGAAGGTAAATGGGCTATTTTCTTCTTCTATCCTGCTGACTTTACGTTTGTATGCCCTACCGAACTTGTAGATATTGCTGAAAAGTATAATCAGTTCAAAGCAATGGGAGTGGAAGTATATTCTGTAAGCACCGATTCACATTTCGTTCATAAAGCATGGCATGATGCGTCTGAAAGCATCCGCAAAATCACTTATCCGATGTTGGCAGATCCTACAGGTGCTTTGTCGCGTGCATTTGGTGTGATGATTGAAGAAGACGGTATGGCTTATCGTGGTACTTTTGTAGTGAATCCCGAAGGCAAGATCAAATTAGCTGAAATTCAGGACAACAGTATCGGGCGTAATGCTGATGAACTTCTTCGTAAGGTAGAAGCTGCCCAGTTTGTAGCCACTCATGATGGTGAGGTTTGTCCTGCTAAATGGAAGAAAGGTGCTGAGACCTTGAAACCGAGTATTGATTTGGTAGGTAAAATTTAAAGTATAGAACTCATGTTAGATAGTGCGATAAAAGATCAGTTAAAAGGTCTTTTTGCCCAATTGGAAGCGCACTATACTTTTGACATCTTTGTCCACCCTCAGCACGAAAGTCGTGCCGAGTTGGTGGACTTGTTGGAAGAAGTGGCTTCCTGTTCGGATAAACTTTCCTGTCGGTTGCAGGATAGTGAAGGGCTGAAGTTTATCCTTTTAAAAGAAGGAAAGGATACGGGAATCACATTTCGTGCCGTACCTGGTGGTCATGAATTTACTTCTTTGTTGATGGCTGTTCTGAATGCTGACGGCAAAGGAAAGAATTTTCCGGACGAGTTTATTACCAGACGTATCAAGCATTGCGGGGGCCCATTAATCTGACCACCTATTTGTCTCTGACCTGTACCAATTGTCCCGATGTGGTCCAGACTCTGAATGTGATGGTGGTTCTGAATCATCAGATACGTCATGAGGCAGTGGATGGGGCTATCAATGAGGATGAAGTGAACCGTATGAAGGTGCAGGCCGTTCCTACTGTGTTTGCTGATGGTGAACAAATTCATGTAGGCCGTGGCAGCATCGGCGATTTATTGGAGAAGCTGGAAGCCCGTTACGGCTCTGTGGAATTGGAAGCTGCTGAGACAAAAGAATATGATGTTCTGGTGGCCGGTGGTGGTCCTTCCGGAACAACAGCTGCCATCTATTCGGCCCGAAAAGGATTGAAAGTAGCGGTGATAGCCGAACGTATCGGTGGACAGGTAAATGAGACCATGGGAATCGAGAACTTGATATCTATTCCTCAAACCACCGGTAAACAGCTGGCTCAAGACTTGAAAAAACATTTGGCGGAATATCATATTGATATTTTAGAAAATCGCCGGATAGAGAAAGTGGAAGTGGCAGAGGGCATGAAAGTGTTGTCTGTGAAAGGTGGAGAAACGTATAAGGCTCCCGTATTGATCATTGCTACCGGGGCGAATTGGAGAAAATTGAATGTTCCCGGTGAAGAAAAATACATCGGTCATGGAGTTGCTTTCTGTCCTCATTGTGACGGGCCGTTCTATAAAGGCAAGGAAGTGGCAGTCATCGGTGGTGGGAACTCCGGAGTGGAAGCCGCTATTGATTTGGCGGGTATCTGTTCCAAAGTAACCGTCTTTGAGTTCATGGATGCCTTGAAAGCCGATACTGTTTTACAAGAGAAGGCAGGAGCCTGCCTAATGTGGATATCTTCACTAATACCCAGACGGTAGAGGTATTAGGAGATGGTGACAAAGTGGTGGGACTCATAAAGAAAGATCGTTCATTGGAAAAAGAAGAGATTTTTGCTTTGGATGGTATTTTTGTCCAGATTGGTCTGACTGCCAATAGTGCTTTGTTCAAAGAACTGGTGGAAACGAACCGCATGGGTGAAATCCTGACCGACAAGAACGGACGAACCTCTGTGAAAGGTATCTATGCTGCTGGCGATGTGACCGATGTTTCCTATAAGCAGATCGTCATAGCCATGGGTGAGGGTGCCAAAGCTGCTTTAGCTGCATTCGAAGACCGGATGCGGGAAGCGATTTATTAGTGATAAGTGGCTAGTGGTGAATAGAGCTGCGCAGTGTCGCTTGGCAGGTGATTCATCACTAACCACTAAAAAAAAGCCGATCTTTGTATGGATATTGACGGGAATGTGCTTTCTTTGTAAAGTAAATCAATTACCGTTATAGTATTTATATGGCAGAATCGAGACGTACTTCATTGAAAGATTTGGCGCAGATATTAGGTGTATCTATTCCTACAGTGTCTCGTGCCTTGAAAAACAGTCCCGAAATCAGTCGGGAACTTTGTGCTAAAGTCCAGAAATTGGCGAAAGAGATGAATTATCATCCCAATCCCTTTGCCATGAGTCTTCGGAAAAATACCCCTCGTACCATTGGAGTGATTGTGCCCGATATTGTCACTCACTTCTTTGCATCTATCTTGAGTGGCATAGAAGATACAGCCATAGCAAACGGTTATTTTGTCATTATCACGACCTCCCATGAGTCATACGAGCACGAGAAAAGAAATATTGAGAATCTGGTCAATATGCATGTAGAAGGTGTGATAGGGTGTTTGTCTCAGGAAACAACGGATTATGACCATTGGCTGAGTTTGGATGATATGAATATGCCACTCGTGCTGTTTGACCGTGTCTGTATGCCGGAACGTTTCTCTACGGTGGTGGCAGATGGAGTACATTCTGCCCAAATGGCTACACAGCACTTGCTGGATCATGGAAGCAAGCGAATTGCTTTTATCGGTGGCGCCAACCACCTGGATATAGTGAAAAACAGAAAACACGGTTACCTTGAAGCGTTGAGGGAAAATAAAATATCTATTGAGAAGGACTTGGTAGTATGCCGGAAGATAGATTTCGAGGAAGGGAAAATAGCTACAGAGACTTTATTGTCACTTCCTGAGCCTCCTGATGCCATTCTCGCCATGAATGATACCTTGGCGTTTGCCGCTATGGAAGTAATCAGAAATCATGGACTTCGTATTCCCCAGGATATAGCACTGATCGGATATACGGACGAACAACATGCCAATTATGTAGTTCCCCGGCTTTCGGCTGTCTCGCATCAGACTTACAAGATGGGGGAAGCTGCATGTCAGATGCTGATTGATAAGATTAAAGGGGATAAAAAAATCAAGCAAATCATTATTCCTACTTGTTTGCAGGTGAGGGAAAGTAGTATGAAAAGATAGATTAAGAACCGGAATGTATTTTAAAGAGAAAATGAAGGTGTGTGTTGACACACCTTCTTTGGGCTTTAGACAGAAGCCATTTGATTTTTAAATATTAACAATAGCCTTATATTCAGGTATAACATCCACACTTCTGACCAAGCAATCGGCATCCTTTTGTGAGAAATCTGGAATAGCTTCCACAGGAAGATCACCAATGAAAGGGGCGTCTTTACGTAAAGGACGGAAATAGAAGCTCAAGTATTCATTCTTCAATTCATTTTTGAATCGTCTCAAACCGATTGTCCATGGTATCCCATAGTAATAATGATCAAGCACCAAATAACCACCAATGAAGCCATTGCCACATCTGCTACATAGTTCACACGTAGGAAGTAATCGTTTACCTGTGGCACATCGGGCTGATCTATCTTTACGGTCATTCGGCGGGTACCCACTTTCTTCCAATCAGCTTTCACATCTACCGGTTGTACCTCTATGGTTTCCTCTTTCCATCCTTTATTAGCAGTATAAAGGGCATAGCTGATTTGGGTCTTCCCTAAACTTAGCAAAGTACATTGTTCTTTCTCAGGCAATACTGTGGCTTCAGTAATAAGGATATGATTATTCACTTTGGTAGTGTTCAATGCCTGTTGACGTGTTAAGGTTGTAATCTTCAACGTCTTTCCATTTTTAACTGTAATGGAGAAAGTACTTTTCAAACCAGGTTTCGGTGTATAGAACTCCTTACCCGAGCTCAACGTTGATTTGTCAAAACTATATTCTGTACGTAGTCCTTCCGGAGCAAAAAAGAAGTAGTGTACGGCATTCTTTTCCTCTACTTTAGCCAAGAGTTGAGTAGTAGAATACTTTAAGAGTGCCCCTTCCATAGAGAGATTAAAGGGTAAAATCACACTTTGGTCTTTTTTTCAAAGTAAACGTTTTACTAGAAGGAATGATCAATGTCTGTTTTTTTAGCTTTAGTTTTAACTGCAAATCTGTCTGGTCAAAGCGTGCTGTATCATGATCCTGAAAGTTGGTCATGAAGATGAAACCGGCATCTTCTTTCATACGGGCAGCATAACGCAACGTTTCCCGATTATCCGGTGTTATTTTCTCATATCCTTCGGGCAGTACCGTTTCCATGGGTGCCAATATAGAACCGAAATCTTTTAAGAATGTATGAAGAATGCGCAAATTCTGATACGAATCACGTACCAAACCAAATTCACCAATCGGAGCCTGATAGTCGTAGGAAATCTTAGGCATACCCATACCGTCATCGCTAAAAAATCCTACGCCATTGTTTTGTTTCGGGGTAGAGCCACCGTGGTACATGTAGTAACCTATACCGTTTGCACCACTGCCCAATGTACGTACCATCAACGCTTCGGCTGCTTCAGCCTTCACAATAGGGCGACTGCGATACACCATCTGAATACCTACACCCATCTCCGCACAGAACGACGGATACTTGTCGGTATCATAGCGCACCGGCGAATAATCTGGTACCCGCTGAATGTCTTTAAACAGACAGAAAGGAGACATAGAGGGCTTTGCCCAAAACGGATAGGTGTAAGCAGCAGTTACAGGTAGTGCCTCATTACCTATCACAGCAGCCATTCCCCAACCGGTAGCGGTATACAAAGGAGTAATGATACCCGCTTTCTCTGCCATCTGTTTTAGTGTACGCATGTGTAGATCGCCCAATTCAGACATCGTAATATTCTGATGCTGTTCACTTACTCCAATCATTGTAATGGACGAATCGTAGGTGGCAGCCGTCATATCCCTTTGTTCACCGGGATATTGAATGGCCCATGGCGCAGCCGAATGTTGGTGTTCATTCTCTATCTGCACACCAATGATGGGACCTCCATCCTTATAATACAATTTCTTCAACTGAACTGCAATCTCATTATAGAGACGTTCTACATACTTCAAATAGTTTACATCATTGGAGCGTACCTCTACTGGACGCGCAAAAAGCCAATCCGGTAAACCTCCATTACGTATTTCTCCGTGACAGAAAGGACCAATACGTACAATCACGTCCATGTCATGTTTTTTACATAGCTCCACAAAGCGACGCAAATCTCTATTACCGTTCCAATCGAACACGCCCTCCTTTTCCTCGTGGATATTCCAGAACACATAAGTAGGAATGATGGTCAGTCCACCAGCCTTCATCTTCAAGATAGCCTGTTCCCACTGTTCTGCAGGATAGCGGCTGTAGTGGAACTCACCTGTAACGGGCAGCATGGGCTTTCCGTTCCGTAACATATAAAAACTATTCACTTCTATGCTTCCACCATCAGGAGCCGTTCCACCCAGTTTCAGATGTTTGGTATAAATTATCTTCTCCACCTTTGGTGCTGTCAGTTCATACACATTCTGCGCTTCCACAGGAAGTGCAACCATACCTAATCCGAGAAGTATGCCTAATCCAATATTTTTGTTCATATTACTTATCTATCAAATCATTAATTGTTTCAATTTTCACGATATGTCTCGGAGAGAAATCGCTGCTCTGCATATAGTTTAACAAGCTGGAAAGTAGTTGGCGAGCAGCAGGACGCATTTGCATGTCGCGGTGAAAATCAATGCCGGACACCAACAATTTACCTTTGCCTATCTTCACTTCAAACAACAATGCCAACGGATGATTGGAGAACCAGTCATCAATCACTCTCACAATGGGCTGGGCTTCTTTGGACACCTTATTTATACGTATGGGTGCAGAATGGGTCATCGCATCCCACCATTGGTAATTGCTGTGATACTCTGTTGGGAAAGCAGCCAATGCCGGATGTTTCGGATTACATAGAATACCTAATGTATGAGGTGCTTGTCCATTAGTCCACGATGTATTCCAAAAGATACTGGAAAAACCAATGGCTAGATTTCCACCGTACTCATCTTTCAACGTACCTTTCTTTAATGACAATAATACCTTACCACCGTTATTTAAACGTTTAATGGCAGTCTTGTCCAAATAATCAGTCAGTAAGATATCATTACTATTTACAATCTCCTTTTCTGTAGGATATACCCAAAAATTCCAATTGTTTGCATAATTGTCTATCAATACTTCCAAGGTCAACTGAGCGGGCTTTTCTATATCTTCAAGTTGAATTCTATGGAGCCTAACGACTGTCTGTTGCCGATGGCAATTTGGCTTATAGAGAATTTTCCCTGTCTCACTATCTTATTGGTACCATCTCTCACTATCCAACAGACTTTTGGGTTTTGCATCTCTTCATTATAATTTGCAGCCTCTATCTGAGCAACAAACTTTTCATCATTCTCAAATACTAATCTGGGAATACGCGCTAACGGCACCACGCTGTTGCAGAATCGCCGATACTCCTCGGGAGTAACATATCCTTTCTCCTCCCAAAAAGCATCCAATGTACCTACCAATGCTGTACCTTGTCCGGTAAAGTCGCTCAATCCCAAAAGTTGGAATCCGCCGAAATTAGACGTACGCAAAGCAGCTTCGATATCTGCTTTATAGCAAATTGTCTGCAATTTACCTGAAGCCAACAGAAAGCTATCTGCCAACGCTTCCATTCCGCTTTCCCGCAAACTCTCTTGAAATATCTCAAAGTTTTTTGCCTTATATACACCTGTGTATTTTGCTATTTCCTTGAAATTGGGGTATACGCACCATTGCCCTATCTCATGGCTGATGAAAGGTTGATTGAATTTATCTGTATAATCGCTCCAATCGTATGCTGTAGAAGGTTCTTTAGAATTAATGATACTGCCCAATCCTTCCTCCCAATGTTGAATACGAGGTTGGGAATCACTCAGGAAATCACTTTCCTGAATATTAGGCCAACCTGCCGCTGTGGTGTACAACCGTCGGTTGTCACGTGCTTTCCAGTAGGAAACAAAGTTGGTGAGATACTGCTTATGATTTCCTCCGGGCTCATTGCCAAGAGCCAACATGCAGAACGAAGGATGATTACCGTATACTTTCACAATATACTCTGCTTCTGTCTGTAGGAAAGCGTCTATGGGTTTGCCATCCCCGATGCTACTCGACTGATTGGGCCAAGAAGAGCATTCCACCTGACAATATATGCCTAACTCATCTGCTGCCTCGAAAGCAGCTTCAGGCGGACACCAAGAGTGAAAACGAATATGATTGAGACCATGCTCCTTACAAATACGAAACTCACGCAACCATTCTTCCTTGTCAGTAGAGGGGTAACCGGTCAATGGGAAGGAAGCGCAATGCAGCGTACCTCGCATGAAGGCGGGATGCCCGTTCAAATAGAGCACCCCTTCTCTGACTTCCCATTCCCTACAACCAAAAGTGAGTTGACGGTCATCTGTAATAGTTCCGAATCCCTGTAGCCCACAATGCAGCGTATAGAGATTAGGATGGAATTCATCCCAATAAGTCATATTTCTCGACAAGGGGATTTTAAACTCCAACTTGTTATCACCCGGCTTCATCACCTGTTTATATTCTATTCTTTTCTTTTCTAACATGAAGAAAAAGTTCACTTCCTGCTGTTTGCCCGTAACATTGCGCACATTGGTTTTAACGGTTAACTCGCTTTTGCTCAAAGTGGGGAAAAGAGTAATATCCTCGTAATAGACGGGCGACTTAGCTTCGATAAACATTTCTCCTGTTACACCGTTCCAGTTTCCTTGCGTATGGTCAGAAATACTATGCGAATTTTCCCCCGGATCAATTTCTCGTATCATATTATCTACACGAACAGTAATCACATGTTTTCCGGGAGTAAGCAAACCTGTCAGATCGTATTCCTGAGGAGCACTCAATGTGTTTCTCATCCCCACTTCCACACTATCTATCCATACACGACTTTCCCAATGGCACCTTTCGAAAAACAGACGAATGGCTTTCTCTTGCCACCCGGCAGGGATGTCGATATCACGCTGATACCATGCCACCCCCGTATAATATTTTTCCGGCTGTAACCAGAAAGGTACCTTAAAGTTGTCCGATTGGCGATAACGATTAAACTTCTTTTCAGTAAAAAAGGATTTGTCGAACAGGCTTCCTGTCCAAGGAGTTCCCAAGTTGACAGCATCTCCCTTTCCATTACTCAGCATAGATCCTGGTAGTTGTACGTAGTCTGGCAATTTCTGCAAATACCATTGTTCCGATATCCCTACCTCCTGCCGGTCTATCGCAAATCGCCACGTACCTTCCAAATTAATTCGTTCATTGGATTGGTGAATGCTGCACCGGCAAAAGAGCATGATACAGAGCAGAAGCAAAAAATCTGTAGACGGATATTTTCTTGCTTGCCTTTTATTTCTTCCTTACACTCATATTATTTTGTATCATTATTGACATTTTTATTTATTTCTTAAACAATAAAGGTAAGAACTCCTTCAAACAACGACGCCAGGTGAGCCACTCGTGGGCTGTACCCGGAGATTCGTAAAAGGTGTTTTTAATGCCAAGAGCGGTTAATGTATCACTCATCTTCTGTGCGCCGAAGTTTTCTTCGCTGCCAATGCCGATGAATAGTGTGCGGACCTTTTTGTTGAATGCCTTGCTGTCGGCAAACACACCGTTATAGGCTGTTTTATAATCCCCATCACGCAAAAATATGGCACCACTGAACGAGCCGATATAAGCAAACTTGTCGAGGTTGTACAATGTAGTCATAAAGGTCTGATGCCCACCCCATGAAAGACCAGCCATAGCCCGGTTCTCTCTATCAGTCAGCGTACGGAACTGCTTTTCTATATTCGGAATAATATCTTGCAACAGGATGGATGGAAAAATGGAGCCGAATGCATCTCTTGCCTTGTTTATATCTTCTCCTTTCTTGGGCTTGAAAGGAATGCTGCAATTGCCCTTATCCATTACGACCAGCATTGGTTCGCACTCTCCAGCAGCAATCAGGTTATCAAGAATAAAGTTCACCTTACCTTGCATCGGCCAGCTTGTCTCGTCTTCGCACATACCATGTTGCAGGTAAAGCACCGGATAACGTTTCTTTTTCGAAGTCTCGTATTCTGCTGGTGTATAGACATGACACCGACGATATTGTTTCTCCACGGTAGAATAATAGACCACCGAACGAATTTGTCCATGCGCCATCTCCTGTGGACGGTAGTAGTCCCCTTCCGTCCCTTCGGGTATTTCGATGGCACTGGAGCGTCCATAGCTGCCACCATACGTATAAGTCTCTATGTCTGTCACCGTCATGCCATCTACCATATAGTGATAAAAATGAAGCCCAACGACCAAAGGAGAAGTGGTGACATACCACCATCCGTCGTTATCCTTTGTCATGTCATATCGTTTTCCGCATACCAGGTATACCTCCTGCGCCTTGGGAGCATAGAGGCGGAAGTAACCTCGCTTCTGTTTGTCAACACGAGGATATTCTCTCTTAAAAAGGGCCGTTTCCGAAACCATTGTATTTTCAGGTATCGGCCTTTGTGCATACATGCTGGAAGCAATCAACAAAGTTGTCAAAAGCGTCCATAAAAATTTTATCTTCATATTATTTATAGGATTATTAATTATCAGCAAATGCCTTCAAAAACTCAGGATAAATACTTATATACTCAGTTGTCCTTCCATTCTTGTCAAACAGCTCGCCCCACATCGGTGAAGTAGCTTCCCAAATGAAAGTTCCTAAACCCAATCCGTGAGGGATACGTGAGACTATTTCATTCACTTCTTTTCGAAATTCCTGATATTCTACCACTACAATAGGTTTTCTGTAGCGGATGGCCAAATCGTTCAAGTTGCTTTCCAACTCTTTCAACGTACCATGATGCTTTGGATAGTAAGACTGCCCGATGATGTCAAACTTAACATCACGACTGATGATTTTATCGAAGAACTTCACCGATTTTTCATTTTGTCCGCCACAAGCAATGTGAATCATAATCTTAATATCAGGATTAGCGGCGCGTACACCGGCCGTAGCACATCGCAACAGAACGGCAAAGGGTTCATACGTCTCCGTTATCTTACCCTGTGGCCACATCATGCCATTATTTATTTCATTACCCACTTGCACCATGTCAGGACAGACGCCTTCGGCCATGAAACGTTTGATGACTTCGTTTGAATAGCTATAAACCTTTCCTTCCAGTGCAGAGCCATGGATGTTACTCCATGATGCGGGTGTTGCCTGTTGGCCAGGATCGGCCCATGTATCGCTGTAGTGGAAATCGAGCAGGAATTTCATGCCAACAGCCTTTATACGCTTGGCCATGGATAGAGTGGATTCCAACCCACAAAAACCATCTTTGGAATATCCCTTTTCTGTCGTAGGGTCCACAAAAAGACGCAGACGAATCCAGTTGAACCCGTTCTCTTTCAGGATTTTCAATGCATCCTTCTGCACACCGTTGTGAGAGAAGACAATGCCACGTTGTTCCTGATTGGGAAGCCAAGAGATATCCGCACCGATAATGGGTTTCTGAATGGTATCCGTATTTACATAAGGAGGTTCATAAACGGGTTGGACATCACTCTTTATGTATTGTTTGTACAAGGCATCATATATGCCGAACAGATCCTTATCAGCATTCCCTTCCTTATCGAACAAGACCCTCGTCGGTTCCCATGCCATAGTTCCATAACCCAATCCGTTGGGCAGGGAGCGTACAATATCATTGATCATCTTAATGTTTTTCTTATTGGCACCATACTCGCAAACACATATCGGCTTCCGATACCGTTCGGTCAGATCATAGAGATTGGACTTTAAATCATTGTAAGTCTCGTGCCATTGTTCGTAATAGGAGAGTCCGATAATATCAAATTCGGCTTCCATCTGAATCATACGATCCAGGAACTCACGGCAAAGCCGGTTCTGCCCGCCCAAGGCGAGATGTACTTGCAGTTTTGATTCCGGTAATACCTCACGAACCGCACGCTGGCCTGCTTTGTAAAGTTCCATCAACGACCGCCAGTTTTCTTCTGTAGCATTGTCATCCAACTTGCCCTCTGGCCATACCATGCCGTGATTTATCTCATTACCTATCTGCACTATCTCCGGAGCTACCTCTGCCTGCTTTAAAGCAATCATCACATCTTTGGTATAGGAGTAGAGTTTTTCTTCTAACTCCGCACCAGTTGTTCCTTCCCAAGCGGAAGGCTTGAACTGCTTGTCTGGATCGGCCCATGTATCGCTATAGTGTAGGTCGAGAGCAAACTTCATGCCTGCTTTCTTGATACGACGGGCCATGGCAAGAGTATGCTTCAAATCACAATATCCTTTTTCGGGAGCGTATCCTTCTTTGGCCTCCGGATTGACAAAGACGCGCAAACGAATGGTGTTGAAGTGATGGGCGGCCATGATCTGGCAAATATCCGTTTCTTTCCCATCTACATTTTTATATACAACTCCCCCCTTTTCACTTTGGGGAACGAACGAAATGTCTGCCCCGATGCAATAAGGCTGCTGTTTACTTGTGCAACCAGTCAGCAGAAGAATAGTATAGCAGAGCATACTAACCAAATAATGTGTAATTTTCTTCATGGTTCTATAATTTAAAAGATTAATAAATGCAAGGACATGTTTTCTAACTGACAAAATTAGATAGAACATACTCTTTTGTTCAGACCAGATAGAACATTCTATAACACAAAAAGGACAATGCTGAAGTTTACCCGTCGGACATTTTTCTCATCCGGGAAAAATGTGTTAATTTGCTCTTAGTAAACAAATAACCTTATGAAGATTTTAACTTTAATACTACTTACCTGCTCCATTACCTGCCATCTGTGGGCAGACAATCTGTCCAATTTGAATGGAGGTTTCAATAATCTGGGTTCAAAAACCAAGACACTATCAGTAAGATGTTTTACGCAAGACTCCACAGGCATGGTCTGGTTCGGTACTTCACGCGGGTTGTATAGTTACGATGGCTATGACATACGTCATTATGTTTCAGATACACTTCCCTCACATCAACTCGTCAAATGCAATTTTATCCATCACAAAGTTATGCTTTTAGGCGGAGAAAATGGCATTACTTTATTTAATTTACAAAACGGACAGTTCAGCAAGCCTAATATTCGGTTAAACGAGTCGATAAGTTCTTTCTGCGAATATAAAGGGGTGAAATCTGGATTGGAGCAGAATCGGGGCTCTATATTTATAA
>ENA-OQAY01000048-OQAY01000048.1-human-gut-metagenome-genome-assembly--contig:-NODE-48-length-26350-cov-1.684209_pt1 | contig 26350 bp, 30 predicted proteins | sample MGYA00242740_ERZ504537 | MGnify/ENA primary metagenome ERZ504537 (study PRJEB26092, sample SAMD00036272) | human gut metagenome | host: Homo sapiens | study: EMG produced TPA metagenomics assembly of... | reverse complement strand
CGCTGCCAGCGCGATGGCCGCCGCCGCTCTCTGCCACCTCAAGGGCGGCGCGCCCGAGCAGTGCGCCGCTGCCGCCGCAATGGCTCTGGGCAACCTGCTGGGCCTCGTCTGCGACCCCGTGGCCGGCCTCGTGGAAGTTCCCTGCGTCAAGCGGAACGTCGTCGGCGCCGTGAACGCCGTCTCCTGTGCGAATATGGCCCTTGCCGGGGTGGACTACGCCATCCCCTGTGATGAGGTCATCGACGCCATGGGCCGCGTGGGCAGCCTCCTCTCCCCCGACCTCCGGGAGACCGGTCAGGGCGGTCTTGCCGCCACGCCCACCGGCCTCCGCATCGCCCAGACCCTCGCAGAGCAGGGCTGATGCATAGAAAATAAAAGAAAAGTGGATGAAAAGACGTTCTTTTTCAGGAATCTCAAAAATATTTCCGAAAAAGTGTTGACAAAACCCCGGTTCAGTGATAAAATACATCATGTTCCGAACGGAACGTATGCGTTGGTAGCTCAGCTGGATAGAGTGACTGACTACGAATCAGTAGGCCGGGGGTTCGAGTCCCTTCCATCGCACCAGAAAATGCCGTGAAATCGAAAGATTTCATGGCTTTTTTGTTTTGTAAGCCATGGGTGCACGGTTTCTGCACGGTTTTTGCACGGTCGGTGTTATCCATGTCCGATTATGTAGGGCGCTGTATTGCTTTGCAATCAGTGCCCTTTTTTGCATCAGGTGAGCAGTGCCAGGCGGAGTTTTGCCTTCATTTCCGGGTCGGCATCCTTGAGCAATTCCAAAAGAGCCGTCATGGAGATGGTGGGTTCGCCTGTGGCGGGTACAGCCTGCGGGCTGGAGGTGTCGGGCTTGGCATAGAAGCCGCTTTCAAACTTCTTGCCCAGCTCTACACGGGAGGACTGCTGGATATGGGCATAGGTGTTCACCAGCATATCTGCGCTGGCGTGTCCTGTGGTCCCCTGCACCGCCTTGATGTCGCCGCCGGAGATCATCAACTGATAGGTGGCGCTGGAATGCCGCAGACCGTGAAAGACGATGCGGGGGAACTCCGGGTGTGCGTCCTGCCATTTCAGGAACTTCTTGCGGATGAGCACCGGCTCCACCGCCAGACCGTTGGGGAGCCGCAGCAGCATCCCGCTGTTGCGGTATCGCTCCGGGTCGAGGGCTTCTTCCCGTTTCAGCCGTTCCAGCCACTGCTTCAGTTCCTCCCGCAGGGCGGCGGTCATAAAGATGGTGCGGCAGGAGGCCTCGGTCTTGGTGTCCTTCAGGATGAGGGAGGTCTTGCTGCCCTCCAGCTTGTCCGGGAAGATGCGGAGGATGCAGCCCTTGTCCACCTGTGCCAGCGTGTCCTTCTGCACCCGCTGCATAGAACGGTTGACGGTGAAGGTGCCCATGCCGTTGGCGGCATCAAAGTCGATGTCCTCCGGGGTCAGACCTGCCACCTCCCCTTCCCGCAGCGCACCCACCAGCGTCAGGTGCACCGCCAGATGCAGGATGGGGTCCTCCATGCTGTCCAGTGCCGCCGCATCTCCTCCACCTCCAGATACTGCGCTCTTGGGTGGTCTTTTTGGGTGCTTCCACCGGGACGGGGCTTTTGATGAGGATGCCCCACTCCACCGCCAGCAGAAAGGAATTGTGCAGAAGCTGGTGGACTTCATGGAGGGTGGTGCCGGAGAGGGTGCGCTTTTGCTGCTTGGGCGAGAGGTCTCGCCGCTTGCCGCCCACATACTGTCCGCAGGGGGTCTTGCTCAGGGTGTCGTACAGGGCTTCGATGTGGTAGGACCGCAGCTTCTGCATCTGCATCTCCCCGATATAAGGGATGATGAGGTTCTGGATGAGGGCCAGATTGGACTGGTAGGTTTTCGGTGCCCACTTGTGCTTGCTGCACTGCTTGGGCAGCCAGTCCATCAGGAACTCTGCCACCGTCACGGTGGATGGGATCAGGAAATTGCCTGTTGCCAGTTCATGCTCGATCTGTTTCTGGCGTTTTACCGCCTCCTCCTTGGTGGGAAAGCTCTCCCATTTGTCGCAGCTCTTGCCGTGCTCGTCCTGATAGGTGTAGCGGACACTGTAAGAGCTGCCGCGTTTCGTGATATATGCCATAGATTTGCCTCCTTATCAAGCTGCCCGGTAGAGCCACGCATCGAAGCTGTCTTTCGGGATGCGGATGCTTCCGCCTGCCCGCAGGACACGGAACTCGGTGGTGCTGTTGCACAGGTTGTAGGCGGCACGCTGGCTGATGGCCAGCATCTGTGCGATTTCCTTTACCGTGTACACCAGCTTCGGGGCTTTCAGGCTGTCAGTCGGAGACTTGACGGCATTGGTTCGAGTGACCATCTCCATTGTAGCCGGATCAGAGTCCGACTGCAAGAACTTTTTCGTATAATCTAAAGATTTCACATTCTCGTACATTTTATCACACATAGGCAGTTCTCCTTACTTATCGTGGCGCATCACAGGCTCCTGCGTGCTGCGGTTCTCATAAAAACGAATGACCTCCGGCGGGATGCTGTCCAGCGTTTTCAGGGCGGCTTCATAGTCCTGCCGCAGCTTGGCATCCTCCAGACGCTTCAAGACGCTCCCTTCCTTCGCTTTGTCCAGCGAGGCAGAGAGCGTCTTGTTCTTCTCTTTCAGCTTTTCATTTTCGGCGGCAGTCTTGGTGAAGGCTACGTTGTACTTTCGCAGCTGGTCCTTCATCCGTGCCACGTTGGGGATATAGCTGTCCAGCACCTTGCTGATCTCCGCCGCACGGCTCTTGCCGTTGAAGGGGTTGATACCCACCAGCAGAGCATCCAGTTGCTCCTTCTGCTTGGTCAGTTGGGTCATCTCCTTGAAGATGCGGGGCGGGATGTGCTCTCGCCCGGTCTGGCTGGCGCTTTCGCCCCGTTCCAGCTCTGGGTACTGCTTGACCATGTGCTGCCAGAACTCGTCCTGCCACCTCACAAGATTCTTGCGGTTGCCAATGATCTCTTTCGCGCTCAGCCGTCCGTCAGGGGTCAGAGGTACAAAGCAGAGGTGCAGGTGGGGCGTTTTCTCGTCCATGTGGACAACGGCGGAGAGGAAGGTATCCGGGCACTGTCTGCCCTCCAAAATTTCAGGGCGTACGCAAAGTACGCCCTGATCTCCCGGTTGGTCTTGTCCTTGAAAAACTCTGGGCTGGCGGTGACAAGTGCCTCCACCACCCGCACACTGTCCTTGCGGACACGGCAGTGAGCCGCCGTTATCATGCGGTCAGCTTCTTCCCGGTACCTGCCCTGCGGCTGCACCAGATGGAGGTTGTAGCGGCTCCGGCTCGTGTCGATATCTGGGTTGCTGGCGTACTGCTCTTTGGTGCGCTCGTTGTGGGCTTCGATGGGGCTAATGGCAGGCCCCTTGTACTTTTTGAATCTTAAAATGCCATATTGGGCTTTCATAGATCACGCTCCTTCTTGGGGTGTACAAAAAAATCTGTACGGACTTCAAATAACCCGTACGGTCTGTACGGTGTACGGAAATCCGAAATATAAACGATAACGCGTTTTAATTTGCTTTTATTTTCCGTACGGGTGCGTACAAGTACAGACCGTACAGGTTGTACGAACTTCTTCCGTGAAAAAATGCACTTTTTACGGGCAGGGGTGGACAAGCGGCTCAATGCCCACGAAACCACGCACCCTGCGGCCACCGGGCAGATAGATGTTGTTGGTGGCTTCAAGGTTATAGCGGCGGTCGTTCTGTCGCAGTTCTGCGCTGAAACGGATCGCCGATACGCTGTGACAGGCGTTGTCCTCGCACCACTGCTTATAAATGTCGTAGAACTCCTTGGAGCTGATGGAGTAGTCCGCCTTGAAGCGGAAGTAGCCTCGGATTCCATGAAGTCAATGACATTGTTGCTGCTGCGCTTGATGGTGTCCACGTTGGCGGCGGCTCGTTCGCTGACCGTGAAGCGGAAATCGTTCTGCACCAACCGGTGCAGCCCTTCCAGACACCAGAGCAGGATGCCCTCCAATTCGGCGCACATCTTCTCCACAAGAAAAGGGTCGTCCGTGCGGTCGGCAGGCTTGTCCTTGGTGGTCAGGATAAGCTGGCGGCGGAAGAAGCCATCCGAATGGTCGTAGAGCGAGGTCAGCGCACCGTTGCCGAAACAGAGGAACCGGGCGTAAATGTCCCGCTGGTAGCTCTGGACACCTTTGCGCTCCAAGTCCAGCTTGGCCTCGGCGGTCACGATGGTCTTAATATAATTCGTTTTGGGCAAGGCGTTCATGTCCATGTCATCGTCGATCATGAGCAGGCGGCGTTCCAGATCGGCACGGGCAAAGCGGTTGTTCTCCACCTTCTGGACGCTGCCGTTGCTGGCGGCATCCCCCATGAGCCGCTTGAGCACCAGCCCGATGCGGGACTTGCCCTCGCCGCCCTTGCCGACAATGAGCATCATCTTCTGGCCTTTGGTGCTGGGGATCAGGCAGTAGCCAGATATTCCTGCAAGGTGGGGATGTCGGCATTGTCCAGCAGCTCGTGCAGGAAGGTCAGCCAGCGGTCAGGGCTGGCGGCTTTCGGGTCGTACTTCACCGGCAGGCGGTTCTGGCAGAACAGGCGGCTCTCCTGAAAGGTGCCGTCCGGCAGATGGTAAACGCCGTTCTGAAGGTGGATGCAGTCCTGTTCGATGGGAAACGGGTCGGAAAAAGCCAGCAGCTTGATGGTCTCCAGAATGTTGGTGACCTTTTTGGACAGGCCGGAGGTGACATATTCCTCGATATTCTCCAAGATGCGCTGCTTGATCTCGCTCTCGTCCTCCACCGGGCCGTCCAGCGTGTACAGCGTACTGTTGACGCATTTCAGCGGCCACTGTTCCAGAAAGGCGCGGCCAAACTGGACTTCATCGATCTTCTTGCCGTTGTACCAGTCCGGCCATAAGGGGTTGCGGGAAATGTTTTTCTTCATATAATCGCTCTCCTTTAGAAAAGTGAAGTGGTGGGTCTCACCGTGAGACCCACCACTTCAGGTGAATAAATTATCAGGCGCACTTCGCCAGAGCAAGGCGGTCGGTGCGCTCCTCCAGCATCAGCAGGTATGACCCGGACAGCAGCCGTGCAGCGGCAGCGGCCTTCTGCTGGGGTGTCCCAAATGCAACGCAGTCCGTCAGGTGTTCGATGGTCTCGGTCATGTGGAGGGCTTCTTCAAACCGTGGGTCATGCGGCTTCTCCGGAGTGGCAGGCTTGTAGCGCTCCTGCCAGTCGTGCAGCAGGTCAAGATAATCGGTCAGCACCCGCAGGCAGTAGGCGATGTCGGCCCACTGCTCATCTGTCAGGCCACGCTTGGGCGGCGGCATGGCGATGGCATTGGCGGGTGGCTTGTCCGGGTCAAGCCCGAAGTCGTGTGCGAGCTTCTCAGCGGCTTGCCGGGGGTTCAGGTCGAACAGCTTGGCGGTGAGGTCGATGGCATCGCCGTTGGCTCCACAGCCAAAGCAATAATAATAGGTGTCGTTCAGCTTCATGCTGGGGTCGCTGTCGGAATGGAACGGACAGCACACCATGCCATGGCGGTCTGGCTCCATGCCGTACATCTCTCCCACCTGCCGAACGGTGATGGCGGACTTGATCTTTTGATATAAACTCAAAATTTCTCCTTTGCTCAAAGGTTCTGGCACGGATCATTTTGATCCCAGCCACGTTCAAAATCACCGGTGTCCCCCAAATGGGAACTTCGGTGAAGCCGGTCTCCCTTGCTGCCTCCCGACAGGAAATCTTTTTGGACTCTGTGTCGGCCCCATGCAGGGCGCTCGCTCCCCCGATGGGAGGTCTTGGCGGTCTGGGCAGTTCGGACGGTCATTCTGTTGTCAAGGTCCTGTTATGAAAGATATTTCAGAGGGCTTTCGCGGGAAGCCCTTAATATGTTCGCTGCTGGGGAGTTATATGTTTTCTTTCTGTCTATAGGATAGCACCGCAATGGCCGCTGTGCCGTATATCCATAATGTCGGAAAATAGGTGCAGAAACTGCAAAATTCCACGCTTATGGACAGGAACCGCCGGAAGTGGTATACTGTGCAAAAAACATCGGAGGTGCGACCATGAACATCAAGCTGACACTGGGAGAACGGCTCAAAGACCTGCGTGTGGAGCGGAATCTGAAGCTGGAAGCTCTGGCAGAGCAGACAGGTCTGTCCAAATCGGCACTGTCGAAGTATGAGAGCGACGATGTGACCGACCTCAGCATTTACGCCGTGACAACACTGGCTGAGTTTTATGGCGTGACCACCGACTACCTGCTGGGTGTGACGGAAAACAAAAAACGCCCAGATGCAGTCCTTTCGGACTTGCATCTGAGCGATGGCGCAGTGGACGTATTAAGGAATGGAAAATTCAATCATCGGCTGCTGTGCGAGCTTCTGGAACATCCCGATTTTGCCCGGTGGATGACCGACCTTGAGATCTGTGTGGATGGTCTGGTCAGTGACCGCATCCGGGATATGAATGCCATGGTAGAAGCCACCCGGCAGGAGCTGGAAAAGCGATACCATGCCGATACAGAGGACCTGACCATGCGGACGCTGAAAGCGGCGCAGATCGACGAGGATGAATATTTCGGGCGGATCCTCTATGATGAGCTGGCGGCGATCCTGAAGCAGATCAAAGCGGCGCATGGGACCGATAAGACCACGTCGGACGGCGCAGCCATCGAGCAAGCGAGGAAGCAGCTTGAAAATGCACAGAAGTTTGAAGGTTCACCGTTGGAAAAGAAGATAAATGTCCTGATGGGACAGATCGGCATCGACTATTCCAAGCTGACGAAAGAAGAACAGATGACCCTGCTGCGGGTGTTCAACAAATCCTCTATGTTGAAGCACCGCACAAAAGCGGGAATGCGCGGTAAACACAGACGGTGATCACGGATTCTGTGCCCGATACCATTCGTCAAAGTATGGCTTGCTCTTTTCCCGTTCACTGAGGCTCAGCGACCGTCCAGCAAGATATTTTTCGTACTGAGGGCTGTACCCACGCAGCGGAGTGATCTCCTGAACGTCTTTGACGTTGCGATATTGTACGATCTCAAATTCCTCCCGTTCATTCAGATATGCAATCACCTTGTCGGCTTTGATCGTGCCCTGATAGACATGGATGGAAGCGTGAGGATAAAACAGTTCGTTGCGGTGTGCGAACCACTCAGCAATATCATACGAGAGCGACCATGATAACGAGAACGGTGTCCGCTCGATGCTGCTGATAGAGCCGCGGTAGACAGTGAAGGTATCGAGATCTCTTACGCTTTCCGGTAGAGCGTTGCGCCAGTTTTCGGGACGGATGATCCTTGCACGGCGGACATACTTTCGGATGATGGCAGAGTGGTCGCCATGGTTGTCGTAGTGCTCCAAGGCAAATCTGCACTTGGCTTCCAGAGGCATAAAATCCTCGCAGACGTATAGCAGATCTTCCATCATCTTGGCATCGTAGAATGAGAAGCGTTCAAATGCATCCCAGTCTTGGTCATGGGCAGCTCGGACAGCCTTTTGGAATTGGGCATCAAGATAGGGGTCGTTCCGATAGATCATAACACGAGTCGCCTCCTTGTCGTTTTGATGGGGTGGATGGGCTATGAAAAAATAATACTACAAAAACCATGGGATGCATAGCCTTTGCAGGAAATATTATTCGAAGAAACGACAAAGAGTGCTACTAATACAGGGCGGGGAACGCTGCTGCGGCAGGACGGGGGAATGTACACCGTTGGTTCCTCTGCAAGCTTGAGCTGGGCAGGCAGAGATCGTCAAAGACCGTGCCCATCCGCTCATCCTTCTGCCACAGAACAGGTGCTTGCCGGAGTCTCTCGCAGCCCCTTTTCCGCATCAGCCGGAACCAAGGTGTAACACACTAGACTTTGCAAGCAAAGTCGTGTGCCAAAGGGATGCTGCGGCCCCTTTGGAAACCCAGAGGAAACGCCCATCAACTGCTCTGGTCAATCTCTGCCAAGGCGGTGATTCGCCTGCCCATTGCCTTGACCAGAGGAACGACAAGCGCGTTTCCCATCGTGAAATAGCGCATTCGTTCCGGTATCCCGGCTGTCCAGTTATCTGGAAATCCGTTGAGCCGTTCGCATTCGATGGGCGTTAGGGTGCGCAGCCGTTGCGTTTGTGGGTCAACAACTACATGAGAGCTGCGCGATACAGTACCCTCGCTGGTCAGCATGGTGCGCGATGGCAGATCCAGCCTATCAGGGAACGCCATTGCTCCCTCGGAAAAGAAATAGGGCACTCCATTTTTTCGATGGCGTAATTCGTGCTTCGCACCCTTGAGATATTGCCAGCGTTCCATATCGACAGCAGAGAGAAAGTACCTCTTGTCAGGCTTACAATCCTCAAGAATGGAGCAGAGCGGACGATATGGGAACTGAACTGGGATACTTTCGACCGAATAATACCGTCCATTGACCATCAGCCCGGAATCATAGAAATGGCAAGACTGTTTGGCGGACAGATCCTTCAGGTCGAGATATTGGAATTCATCAAGCCAGCCCTCGCTATATTTCCGTTCAAATCCATACAAGGGAAAGCTCGGCGCAAAGAAGCCATCTTGCAGGAGCAGTCGGTGGGCGGCTTTTGGTCCACTTACACAGATGCCTTCGGCAGCTTCTCGGAACAGAGCTGTGTCATTTCGGAATGCAAAAAGGAAAGTCCGCCGTCTGCGCTGTGCTTCGCCGTAGTCGGCGGCGTTTATGACCCTCCATTCGACGGCGTATCCGGCCTCGTAGAAACACCGCAGGATGATAGAGAAGTCGCGGCCTTTTTGCCATGCTGGTGATTTGATAAGGCGGTCAACATTTTCCAGAAGGACATAGCGGGGCCGATGAGTTTGCAGGATGGTATTTATCTCCCACCAGAGGACACCTTTCTTCCCTTCTATCCCGCGAGCGTCTTTCTTGGCGATGGAGTAGTCCTGACAGGGAAAGCCGCCTATCAAAAGGTCGTGGGGCGGGATGCCCTCTTTGGCGGTCACGATGTTCTGGCAAACGTGTTCTGGACGATGCCCAAAATGCCGTTCATAGCAATCAAAAGCAAATTGAGCTTGCATGGATGGCTCCCACTGGTTTGCCCAGACGGTTTGAAAGTTGGCAGATGCCTGTTCCAGTCCAAGACGGAAACCACCGACTCCGGCAAAAAGCTCAACGACACGGATCTGCTCCATGACAGGTACCTCGCAAAATACAGATAGAAAGCATAAAAACCAAGGCTGACGATGCAGCCTTGGTTTTGAGTTATAGGATATTCAGTAACTGCTTGCCCATTTCCGTGATGAGAGGAACAACGAGTGCATTGCCCATGATGAAGTAACGCTGACGCTCGGGCATCTCGGTATCTGTCCAGCCGGTCGGGAATCCGTTCATGCGTTCGCATTCTTCCGGCAACAGGATACGCAGTTTTCCAGTCTTAGGGTCGGTGATTGCATGGGAGCTACGGTTCTTGGTGCCTTCACTGGTGAGCATCGTGCGTCCGGGACGGTCGAGAGGGTCAGGGAATGCGATAGGCCCTTCGGAGAAGGTGTAGGAAAAGCCGGTCTTAGAAGTGCGCTCAATGGTCTTGGAACCCTTCATATACTTCCATTTTTCCAGATCCTCGTCCTCGATGAAGTAGCTCTTGTCCACATCGCCGTTGACCACGATCTCGTTGAGCGTCATCGGCTCCTTGCTCTGCGGAACAGCTTCCAGCGAAAGGATACTACCGTTGTATAGCACACCACAGTTGTAGAAAGCGGCTTTGAACCGCTTGGTCACATCGACAGTATCGGTATACTCGGTAAAATTCACATTGGTGATCTTCTTAGGGTCTGCCAATTCGGAATAGACCGGAAAAGCATTGGCAAAGAAGCCCTCGCTTGTTAGCCAAGAGCGGTCTTTGTTCTCCCCTTCAGCAAGATAGGAGGTCAGGTGCTTGTATTGGTTGGTGGTATTCTTGAAGGCGAAGATAAAGGTGCGCCGTCTGCGCTGCACCCAGCCATAATCGGCGGCGTTGATGACGCGCCATTCGACACCATAGCCTTCTTCCTGCAAGCACTTCAGGATGATACCGAAATCGCGGCCACGCTGGGATGCCGGAGACTTCAGCAGACGATCCACATTCTCCAGCAGGACATAGTTCGGATGGTTCTTCTGGATGATCTTATAGATAGACCACCAGAGCACGCCTTTCTTGCCCTCGATGCCCTTTGCACCTGTGCTGGCAACGGAATAGTCCTGACAGGGAAAACCGCCCACCAGAAGGTCGTGCGGCGGCACTTGGTCGATGACAGTGGCGATGTCTGCGTTCACGCAGTGGGAATCTTCGCCAAAGTTCTTGCTGTAGCACTTATAAGCCCATTGACCAGCTTGGCCGGGTTCCCATTGGTTTGCCCAAATCGTTTTGAATCTTTCGGAACAACGTTCTAATCCAACGCGGAAACCGCCAACGCCGGCAAATAGCTCGACAACACGGATATCGCTATTTGCTGACACTTTCATAACACCTCGTTCTGTGATATACTTAAACATAAGTATACACTTTTTTCATGAAAAGATCAACCTCCAATTTTGTGGGTTTTGATCTTTTCCACCTGAAATCATTATAGCGGAAAGCCGAAAAAAGATCAACCCCTAAAATTGGAGGGTAAATCATGGAGCAGCGGACGTACAAGACTAAGCAGGAAGTTCTCATTCGTGGACAGGAGGCGATAGGTAAAACGTTGGGCGAGATCGACAAGACCGGGCGTATCGCCACGGGTAAAGGTGCAGTCGGCACAGTGATAGAAGAAAGCTGGTTCGGATACAAACCCAACAGCAAACCCGCCCCGGACTTTGAAGAAGCAGGCGTGGAGCTGAAGGTTACTCCCTATCGCCGGACACCTCGCGGCATTCAGGCCAAAGAGCGTCTGGTCTGCGATATGCTGAACTACGAAGAGGAGTATGGCAAGACCTTTGAGACCAGTGTTTTCTGGACGAAGTGCGCCTGTATGCTCCTGATGTCCTATGAACACAAGGACGGTGTACCCAAAGTCGATTTCACCATCGACAAAGCGGTGCTTTTCCAGTTCCCAGACGAGGATTTGGAGGTCATCCGCAACGACTGGAAGATCCTTATGGACAAGATCAAAGCTGGTCAGGCTCACCTGATCAGCGAGGGTGATACCATGTACTTGGCAGCGTGTCCGAAAGGACGCAACTCGCAGGATACCCGGTCGCAGCCGTTCAGCCCTATCCCTGCAATGAAGCGGGCATATTCGCTGAAGTCCAGCTATATGACACAGATTCTGCGGCGGTATATCTTTGGCGATGAGCCTTGCGAGAAGATAATCAAAGACCCGGCGCTACTGCGCTCTGGCACCTTTGAGGAACGCTTTGAGGAGATGCTGCGTCCCTACATCGGAAAGAGCTGTACAGAGTTGAAAGCGCAGTTTGGGATAACATCAACGGCAAAGAATATCAATGAGCTGTTGCTGGCTGCTATGCTTGGCTTGAAAGGCAGGCTGGCAAGTACGGATGAGTTCCAAAAGGCATCCATCGTTCCCAAGACAATCGCTATAGAGCCGAACGGCACGATAAAGGAAAGTATGTCCTTCCCTGTGATGAACTTCTGTGCAATGATGAACGAAACGTGGGAGGAATCGACGCTCTATAATCTCCTCGCGCCAACGAAGTTCCTGTTCATCATTTTTCAGAAAACAGAGGATGGCGAGTGCTACTTCCAGCGGATAAAGTTCTGGAACATCCCAGCTGATGATTTGGAAGAAGTACATCGCGTGTGGCAGCGTACGGTGGATACGTTGCGAGAAGGTGTCCATATCTGGAAGGATTCCAGAGGTCGGAACTGCAATAACCTGCCAAAAGCATCCGAGAGCCGTGTGGCTCATGTACGTCCGCATGGAATCGACAGTACAGACACCGCTCCCCTGCCTACTGGCGGTTCTATGACGAAGCAGTGTTTCTGGCTGAATAATAGCTATGTGAGAAGTCAAATTGAGAACTAAAAAAGGATTTATATATGAAGTATAAGTTGGAAATAAAATCGGAGCAGTACTATAATAACGGAAATTTAATGCTGCGTTTTTTGGAAGATGGAAAACAGGAAGCTCTGGAAGAAAAAATACGCGAATGGTTGCGGTGCGACTGCGAATTGACTGCTAAATCAAGAAAAAATAAGCAGAGCGGAATAAATGCAAACGAGTTAAACAAAGCTCTTAGAAACAATCTTTGTATTCCTGGAGTTCGTAAAGAAACCCATGTGGTTTATAACGGATTTTCTCATAAAGGTATCGAAGGGTTTGATTTTTCGTTTTATGATGAAAAATATAATATTGCGCAAATTAGAAATTATTTTGTTGGAGAGCGCGGATGCTATAACGGAGAAGAACGATTAAAAAATGCTTATAAAGATTTGAATATGCCTGCAAAAGAATGGAAGGAAGAACTATCAAAAATAACTGTTCCGTATGGAACGACTTATAGGACTGAAAAGAAAAGATTAACTGTCGTAGGGGAAATTCAATTTGGAAATTGGGCACTTTTAGAACATGATATCCAAAGATTGATAAATGCAACGGAGCAAGGAATTTCCATTGATTACTACATCTATATTACAGCCACAGGAAATCTTGCAGAAAAATTAAGCGATGGAATTGTAAATTACGAGAAAACGTCCGAATTTTTAGAGAAGAATGGCAAGCTTTTGAAAGTTCCGATGTGGCTGATTGGGTTGGACATAAATCAAAAAGAAGATGAAACATCCTAAATCGTATGATACGACCCCGGAAACATCCGAGCGAATGTCTCGTGTTCACTTGAAAAAAGGAAAAGCCGAAGTGCTTTTAGCAAAACGCCTATGGCACCTTGGCTTTCGATATAGATTGAATGACAAGCGACTTCCCGGCTCGCCTGATATTGCTATCCTGAAGTACCGCATCGCCATCTTCGTGGATGGTGAGTTTTGGCATGGTCAGAACTGGGAAATACGCAAGCAAAAACTAAAGCGCAACCGGGAATACTGGATAGCCAAAATCGAGGAGAATATCGCACGGGACGTTCGGAACGATAAGGATTTAAGAGCGAGAGACTGGTATCCTGTTCACTTCTGGGAAAAGGAAGTGCTGAAGGATACAGATGGATGTATTGAAACGATTCGAGAAGTAACAGAGCAGCAAGTTGAAACATCCATGGATTGCTGAAAGAAGCAAACCTTATTGCGAATCCTGCATGAAGAGATAAATTGGATATTTTTTGAAAGCTTCTTGTGATTCTTTGGAGAGCTTGCTGAAGTGAACTTTAGCGGCAACAATATTATCCAATAGAAGGTATGCACCAACATAAATGGATTCGTCTTGTCTTTCTGTTTCAACAATAGATAATACTTCCGTTTGTTCATCACTAGTCAATGGACGAGAACGTTTGATAGCTTGATAGTAGTTGATTTTTGCAGCTGACGGAGAAGAATGCATATCAGTTTGACGAATCCAATCGGTGATTTTTATAGCAGCCAAAAGAATATCTTCTTTGGAGGAATCACTGGAATCATAAGCGTGAAGCATTTCAAGAATGAGCGTATTTACAGCTTGTGAGTATTCTACAGATAAAGGAATGGCTTTAATAGAGTCTATCATGCTGTCGTAGTTTATATTATCGCACCAATTTATTATATCCCGATCCAGTAAAACGAAATAAGAAAAAGGAATATCATTATTAGAAGAATCTTTACTTTTGAAAGATATAGGAGCTTGGTTGAAGTCATAAATGTCGTAGAAATCGTTTGTGCCTTCGATGGGAATGGTGCACAAAAGAAGATTGAGATTTGCAATGCGGCATGGTCTAAAAATAGAATCGTATGGAACTAATTTAACAGCTTTTTTATCTAAAAGAGCTGTTTTCAAAATATTAAGATTATTTTGACTGGAAGTATCAATGAGATTCGGGTTTAAATCTTTTTTCACATGAAGAAGATTTAGGGTCTTTTGCATGCTAAGCATAAAGTCAAGCTGACTTTTTATAACGGAGCGGTCAACAAAGCCAGAGTTATTGAAGGATGCACTTTTAAAGTTCAGTACTCCACCGTTTATTTCATATTGCTGTGCATCCAGAACAGCAAGAATAAAGCGAGCGTCTCTAATGCGCTCAGAAAGAGAGCCTGATAAGGAAAAATGAAAATCCGGTTTTGCTTGTGTGCCTGCTTGCAAAACTTGACGAATATCTGCACCGAATTTTATGGTCGCTGATGTCTTGGTCCGAGAAACAGTGTAGTGGTCAAAAAATACGTTTGATTTAACACTAATCGGTGCATTCATCGTGTATTCTACAGTGTCAACATTTTTTAGGTGAGCGACAGGTAATTCTATATCATGGGGCTGTTTGATATAAATATATGTGTCGTGCGTAAAGAAATAGTCAAAAGGAAATTCGTAATTTTGATTTATGGCGGAATACCCAATAGTGAGTTGTATGTTGGAAAGTTGAGATGGACTTTCTGAGCGTAAGGAATCAAAAGAAATAGGAGCGCTATTGATTGCAGCACGTTGTAGATTCATATGATGAACAAAATCAAGAAAAACATCAGTAATATCGTTTTTCTTTTTAGGAAATTCCTTTAATTCTATACTTTTTTCCTTGTAAGGAGTTCCGTCATATGTCTTTAGATATTTTTTTAAGTCATACGGAAGCAATTTTACATAGTATATAGCGGCTCTGTCACCGGAATCGTTGACATAAACAACAAAAAAGATGGTTCCTCCAACGTACAAATAGTTTCTTAAATCTGCATATTGAATAGAGTATTTGATGCTTTTCTTTTTTAAGTTTGGCTTACAATGCCCTTTGACCTGAACGGGGACTTTGAGAAGAAGATCAGATTTAGCGTGAACATGACCAGCTTTACTGTATACTTCAACGTCACCATCCCAAGAAGGCTCTTTATCGTTGGTGTTGATATGAGCGACCAGATGGTCAGTTTTGCCTAGTGCAATTTGAAGAAAACTAATGCCCAGCATTTCAGAATTCATATTAGACCTCCGATTGGAATAGTTATGAATGGTGCAGCGAACCGCTTCGTTTTGATTGTACACCTGAAAAGCAGAAAGATCAATGTGACTACTAAAAATATTTTTGCTGTAGAGAAAATCGCACATCTGCAAAAATGGTTGGCGTAGAAACTTTGCTTTTTTACAAAATAAAAAGGACACCTACAACACCGTAGTGCTGTCCGATGTCCCATAGCGACTGATTTTATCGTTGTCCGCCAACCTCAGGCTCTTACGTCCTGTATCAAATCGGATTTTAGGTGTCAGCTTCACCAGCGGAATGACGTCCACTCGCCTATTTATATTATAGGCCATTTGTGTATAATCTGCAATGGTTCGTATAAAAGTAATTCTGAAATTTTGAGGAAATAGGCTGTTTGCATTGATCCGTATGCGTTATTGTTGCTGGCTCGAATTGTAAAAGTTCTTGATTTCGTGTAAAATCAGCCCTTCAAAAATCTCGTTTTCGTGATTAATGAGGGCGCAGCAGGGTTGCAAGTGCCGGTTTTGTACGCTTCCCTGTTCTGATGATATAGCGATGCCCACCAGCTTATGGCAAGAACCATAGGCTGGTGGGCATCATGTTCTTTATGGAAGTTGACGGTCAATCTTCCAGCCTGCCGTGTTCGCACCCAAGGGAAAGATAGTGCTCCATCTCCCCTCCCAGCACCATCTGTGCATACTCCAAGGGCTTGTTGTACAGCAGCCAGTCCAGTTCTGCCCGCTGTGCTAGGGTGTTGCCGTACTCGTCCTCAATGGCGATGCAGTCAATGGCAACGGCAGAACCGTCAGCGAACCGGGCTTCTACACGGTTGGTGTCCATGTTGTAGCGGCAGGAAAGCAGTTTGTTCATAATCGTATCCTCCAAGACTTGATTTTTGATGAGCGGTCACTCAAATCAATGCCGTCAAGTCGTTGTTGGATAGGTCGATTTCATTTGTTCCAGAGTAAGTGCACGGTTTCTGCACGGATTTTGCACGGTCACACAGGATGCACAGGTGGATTTTCGTTGCAAAATCCGACAACGGATGCACAAATCACACTGTTAAAAATTGCAGTGCATCGAATTAAAATGGCGATATAACGCAACTTCCATAAATTGAGATATGTGCCGGGGTTGCGCTACGAATCAGTAGGCCGGGGGTTCGAGTCCCTTCCATCGCACCAAGAAAAACCAGAACACGTTTGTGTTCTGGTTTTTCTTTTTGTCAGCACGATGGAATGGGCTCGAACAGGGCGGCGGCGCGCAGCGCCGCAAGCAATCAGCCCAGTGGGCTGTTGCTTAGCCCGCGGGTCCCAACGGCTAGGAATGTCTACCGTGGAAGCTGTAAATCGAAAGATTTCATGGCTTTTTTGTTTTATAAGCCATGGCTGCACGGCTGCGGAAAGAGCGAGAGCTATATCCAAAAGATTCAAGACGGAAAAGATGGAATTTCATATTGACAAGACATCAAGACAAGTATATAATCGAACATGGAAACAACAAGGCATCACGGCGAAAAGCGTTTGAATGCCGCTTTGGATAGAAACAGGTTAAGGAGATATTCAATGACTCAGAGACAAAAAGGTGCTCTTTATATGATCTTGTCTGCATTGTGCTTTGCATCCATGCAGGTGGTGGTGCGGCTGAGCCGCGAGATCCCCACGATGGAGCAGATCTTCATGCGGAATTCGTTCGTGCTGATCGTTTCGGCGATTATCATTCTGCGCAAAAAGGGCTCGCTGTTTGGCCCGGCCAAGTATCAGCCTATCTGTTCGGGCGGTCGTTCTTTGGCTTTCTGGGCCTGATCACCCTGTTCTATGCCTCCAGCCATGCGGCGCAGGGCGATGTGACGATCCTGAACAAAACTTCCCCTATCTGGGTCACCATTCTGGCCGTCATCTTTATGAAAGAAAAGCTGCCCAAGATCCAGATCCCGGCGCTGGCACTTTCCATGGTGGGTGCCTTCATCGTGTTCCGCCCCAGCTTTGAGTCCAACCCCTTCCCGCTGGTGGTGGCATTTTTGTCGGCCGTGACCTCCGGTGTCGCCTATACCTTTCTCTCCTTCTTTAAGGGCAAGGTGGACGGCCTGACGGTCATGATGCACTTTTCCACCTTCAGCGCCATTGCTTCTATCCCCTTCATGCTGAAGGATTTTGTGGTACCCAGCTTCAAGCAGGCGGTGCTGCTGCTGCTCATTGGCGTGTTCGGCTCTTTGGGACAGGCCTTTATCACCTATGCCTATCGCTTTGCTCCGGCCTCGGAGATCAGCATTTACAACTACTCCGGCATCATCTTCAGCATGATCCTGGGCTTCTTTATTTTGGGCGAGCCGGTAAAATTTACCTCTGTGATCGGCGGCGCACTGGTGGCAGCCGCTTCTGTTATGGTCTATGTTTACAACAACCGCAGCAATAAGAAGGCAGGTGACGAAACTACGAAATAATCATTGCCCCCAAAGCAAAAGTATGCTATGATACAAATGAATAGCATACAGAACTCTTTCTCGTTGTTTGGCAACTTATCAACCTGAGAAACCAAAAAACGAACGGAGAGTTTTACTATGTGGACGAAAAAAGAAAGATTTGAAGCAGTTCTGAACCATGAGTTGGCAGACCGTCCGCCGGTATCGGCGTGGCGTCATTTCACCGAGAACGAGCACAGCGGCGCGGACCTCTTTGTAGAAACGATGCTGAAGTGGCAGAACACCTACGACTGGGACTATGTCAAGCTGCAGCCGCGTGCTTCCTACTATGAGGAGGCATGGGGCGGTCAGTTCGACTACAACGACTACGAGGGCGTTTTGCCCAAGGTGGTAAAGGGTCCCATTGGCGGTGTGGCGGATCTGGAAAAGATCACGGTGCTGCCGGGCGATCAGGGTGTGTTTGCAGAGCAGATCGAGGTCATTCAGAAGATGAAGGCTGGTCTGAACGAGGACATCCCCATGTTCCAGACCATGATGTGCCCCACCAGCGTCCTGCAGAAGCTGTGCGCCGTCAACCCCATTGGCCGTTACCGCGCCGCAAGCCGTGACGACCTGATGATGACCCTGATGCACGAGCAGCCGGAGCTGATCCACAAGACCCTGCAGAACATCACCGATACGATGGCCGATTATTCTAAGCACCTCATCGAGGATGCAGGTCTGTACGGTGTGTTCTACGGTGCCACCGGCCTGTCCCGTTCCACCTACATGACCAAGGAGGAGTGGGAAGAGTTTGTCAAACCCTATGATCTGCAGATGATGGAGGCGCTGAAGCCCTGCAAGATCATGGTCCATGCCTGCGGCCTTGAGGTGAACCCAGAGTATTTTGCGCACTACCCCATCGACATCCTGCACTGGCCCGAGAGCGCTACCGGCAACCCCAAGCTGGACACCGCACCCCAGTGGCTGGACAAGTCCATCACTCCGATGGGCGGCTGTGACGAGCGGCTGTTCGGTCAGCACAAGGCCGAGGAGATCGCTGCGCTGACCCGCAATACCCTGAAGCGGATGAAGGGCATCCCCTTTGTGCTGGCACCGGACTGCTCGCTGGCCACCAATACCTATGATGAGGAGCTGCGCGCCTTTATCGAGGCCGCACATTCCAACGATTGATCTTCTTTTTTCACTTCCTCCTGTCTGTATGCTGACCGATTGCATGAATAGAGAGTTTTGTCTGTCTGCAAGCTGTGAAAGAGCGGACAGGAGATGGGAAGAGAGGAAAGATTATGGCGGACGAGAACTACTCCTATGCGCCCAAATACGTTCAGATCCAGAACTATATCCTGCAAAAGATCGAGTCTGGCGAGTACACGGCCGGGGACAAGATCCCTTCAGAGATCGAGCTTGCCAGACAGTTTGATGTCAGCCGCCTGACGGTGAATACTGCCGTTAAGGAGCTGGCCAACAGCGGCATCGTGGAGCGGGTGCAGGGCAAGGGTACCTTTGTCCGGTTTGTCCCGGGTCAGTCCTTTTCCAGCCCTATGGCATTTTCCGGCGGCATCAAGATCGCACCCTTTGAACACTCCAACAACAAGCCGCACCGCCTGCTGGAGCATGGGGTCATCAAGGCGGATGCTGCCTTGTGCCAGAAGCTGGGCCTGACGGCAGAAAACCCCTATGTCTATAAGATCGTTCGCTGTGTGGATGTGAGCAGCGAGGTGGATGAGGTGGATTACAGCTATGTCCCGCTGTCGGTGTGCAAGGATCACACGTTTGACTGCGAGGCGCTGAAGACTTTTTTCCTGCACGATTATATCTGCCGCTATTTCAATGAAAAGCCGACCCACATCCGCATTTTTGTGGACACGCCCCTTACTTCGGATATGGAGCTTTCTCTGCTGAACGCGCCGCCGGAGAAGCTGTTCAGCTGGGATACCTTCTTATATCACGGGAATCAGGTGCTGGCGGTCACCACCACGGTCTCCATGCCCAAGGAGAACCGCCCCTTCATCACGCTGGAATTCTGAGCGTTTTCTCTCCGCCAAACAAAATATGTACCTGAAGGCTGCTGCACAGTGCGCTGTGCAGCAGCCTTTTTTGTGTGGAGATGGTTCGATACGCTTTGGGACGGAGCTGCGTGGCAGATCCGTCCTGTTTTTACAAAAATGGACTGTTTTTGGCAGAACAGAGAATTTTCAACGAATAAATTGGGACTACTCACAATTTACAACAGAGAACATCACGATTATACTTACGTCAGGTTGATAAGTTGTCTTTACATATAGACAATAAAACGTCTTGAAAAACCACCGCACAAATCGTACAATTCATTTTGGAGGTATCACTGTTATGACAACACAAGCGATCATTACCTGCGTCATCCTTGTGATCACCATGGTCCTGCTGATCTCTCAGAAGGTCCCGCTGGTCATCCTCGGCGCAGCCATCCCCGCAGCACTGGCCGCCACCGGCGTTATCAATGCCGGCAGCGCCTACACCGAGTTCGGCAACACCACCATCGTGTTCTTCATGGGTCTGGTGGTCGTTGGCGAGGCCTTCTTCAAGACCGGTCTGGCCGACTTTATCGGCGGCAAGATCATCGGTCTGCTGGGTAAGACCGAAAAGGGCCTGCTGCTGGGCACCGGCCTTGTGGCCGGCGGCCTGTCCGCATTCCTGAACGATACCGGCTCCACTGCCTGTCTGATGCCCATCGTCAGCTCCATGGCCTCCAAGGCTGGCGTCAAGAAGTCCAAGCTGCTGATGGCTCTGGCCTTCTTCGCCTCTCTGGGCGGCACCATCACGCTGGTGGGTACCACCCCCCACATCGTGGCAAACGGCATCCTGAAGGATATGGGCCTGCGGGAGTTCGGCTTCTTCGAGTACACCAAGATCGGCCTGCCCCTGCTGGTGTGCGGCATACTGTACATGTGCTTCTGCGGCACAAAGCTGCTGCCGGATAAGGACATTGAGATCAAGGGTGGTGACCGCACGGCAGAGTACGACACCAAAAAGATGGTTCTGGTCGCTTTGATCTTCATCGGCGTTCTGGTTGCTATGGCTACCAGCATCGTCCCCATGCACATTGCAGGCGTCATCGGCGCGATCCTCGTCGTCGTCACCGGCTGCATCAGCCTGGACGAGGCCATCAAGGCCTTCCCCACCTCCACCATCTTCATCGTCGGCGGTATCTTCCCCCTGAGCAAGGCTCTGGTCAGCAGCGGCGCCGCTGAGTATCTGGTCAACGCCATCAGCCCCGTGCTGAGCAACCTGCCTCCCATCATTCTGCTGGGCGCCATCACCTTCCTGATGCTGCTGACCACCCAGTTCCTGATGAACTCCTCTGCCACCGTTCTGGTGCTGCCCATCGCCATCATGCTGTGCCAGGCCGCAGGCATCAACCCGCTGGCCGGTGCCATGTCCGTGTCCGTGTGCGCCTCCGGTGCCTTTGTTACCCCCTTCGGCACTGCACCCAACCTGCTGGTCTGGGAAGCAGGCGGCTACTCTGTGAAGGACTACCTCAAGTGCGGCTTCCCCATGCTGATCATCTTCGGTGTCGTCACCACCGCCCTGTGCGCAGTGTTCTACCTGTAAGTACGCTGTAAAAAAGAAAACCGAGGTTTTTAGAATGGAAAAGACGGATAAGAGATACCAGGCTTATATTGATATTCTGCGGGAGGAGCTGATCCCGGCTATGGGCTGTACCGAGCCTATCGCCGTGGCCTATGCCGCCGCTGCTGCCCGCAATACGCTGGGCGAGCTGCCGGACAAAGTGCTGGTGGAAGCCAGCGGCAGCATGATCAAAAACGTCAAGTCGGTCATCGTGCCCAACACGGATAACATGAAGGGTCTGGAAGCCGCCGCTGCTGCGGGCATCGTAGCCGGCAAGCAGGAAAAGAAGCTGGAGGTCATTGCCGATGTGACCCCGGAGCAGACCAAAGCCATCCGCGCATATCTTGACCAGACGGATATCAAGGTGCGGCACGTTGAGAATGGCGTCACCTTTGACATCATCCTCACGGTCTGGAAGGGTGAGCATTCCGCACAGGTGCGCATTGCGGTGTTCCACACCAATATCGTCCATGTGGAAAAGGACGGCGAGGTACTGGTGGACATTCCGGTACACGGAGATAGCGAGGAGACCCTGACCGACCGCAGCCTGCTGGATATGGAGCATATCTGGGACTTTGCCAACACGGTGGACGTGGAGGATGTCCGTTCCATTCTGGAACCGCAGATCCGGTGCAACATGGCCATTGCCGAGGAGGGTCTGCGGGGCAACTACGGTGCCAACATCGGCAGTGTGCTGCTGGATATGGAGGGCAATGATGTAAGAGTCCGTGCCAAGGCATACGCCGCAGCCGGTTCCGATGCCCGCATGAATGGCTGTGAGCAGCCGGTGGTCATCAACTCCGGCAGCGGCAATCAGGGCATTACCACCTCTGTACCGGTCATCGTTTATGCCCGGGAGCTGGGCGTGAGCGACGAAAAGCTCCTGCGGGCGCTGACCCTTTCCAACCTGACCACCATCCACGAAAAGACCCCCATTGGCCGCCTGTCTGCCTACTGCGGCGCTATCAGCGCGGGCGCTGGCGCGGGTGCCGGTATCGCCTATCTCTGCGGTGGTGACTATGATGCCGTCATCCATACGGTCGTCAATGCACTGGCAGTGGTTTCCGGCGTCATCTGCGATGGTGCCAAGGCCTCCTGCGCGGCAAAGATCGCAACTGCGGTGGAGGCCGGTCTGCTGGGCTACAATATGTACATCCGCGGCAATCAGTTCCGCGCCGGTGACGGTATTGTGGCCAAGGGCGTAGAAAACTCCCTCAAGAATGTGGGCCGTCTTGGCAAGCAGGGCATGAAGGAGACTAACAACGAGATCATTGCTATCATGGTGGGCTGCTGAACAGCCTGCCGTGGTCACATCCCGGCGAGATCGTCGAAAAAGAATTCCGATCGGTCTGAAAATGCAGAATGCCCACCCATCTGTGGAAAAACCACAGTGGGTGGGCATTGTTTGTCGTTAATGAGAATGTCTCCTTTACTGCTTGTTTTGTACAGCCTCCCGGATGCTCTTTGCCAGCTTTTTGGCGTCCAGAGGCTTGACGATGCGCTGGGTCTTGCCGCGCACGAGGCCGGCGTAGTTGACGACGCGGGCCGTACCCTGTATCTTGCCCACCAGCACGAGGGCAGCGAAAAACAGGCTGATCAGGATGGCTGTGAGAAGGACGGTGAAAAGCTGGATGATATGTTGAAATTTCACAAGTGGTGCGGGTCTGCCGCGGCTCATAGTTCTCCGCATTCGAGCTTTCTGCGCACCTCGTGGAGCGAGGCGCACTCGCAGGTATAGATCCTGCGCATCTCGTCGGTGGCGGGCGAGAGATCGGGGACCATCACGGTGACAAAGCCCCCTGCCGCGCCGGCCCGGACGCCGTTGTAGCTGTCCTCGAGCACCATCGTCTTTGCAGGCTCGGTGCCGAGTTTCTGCGCCGCCAGCAGGAAGATGTCCGGCGCGGGCTTGGAGCGGGTCAGGTGCTCGCCCGAGATGACGGCCTTGAAGTAATGGCCGAGGCCCCAGTGTTCCAGATGTCCCTCGATGACGGTCATGGGGCTGGAAGACGCCACCGCCATGGGGATGTGATGTTCGTCCAGCCAGGCCAGAAGCTCGTCGAGGCCGGGCATTTTGGGGACAGGCTTGTTGAAGGCTTCATAGGCCAGCCGGTACAGCTCCTCCACGATGCCCATGGCGGGGCAGTCCTCGCCGTAGAAGCGCCGCAGCACATCGCAGCTGCCGGCCTTGGTGGTGCCGCGGGCAGCCTGCGAGAGGCCGTCCTTGCAGGGCAGGCCGAATTTTGCCAGTGCCGGCTCCCAGCAGATGTTCCAGATGCGCTCGGTGTCGAACATCAGCCCGTCCATATCAAAAATAACACCCTGTATCATAACGCAAGCTCCTTTTGGCGAAAAATCTACATATACACTCTATTGTACCATGTTTTTCCGCTTTTGAACACCGATAAGGTCATAATTTGTGGCAACTTGACTGTCCCAAAGATGAAACATTTTTCGGTTGCTTGCAAATCCGTTTCACGGCATTATAATAGAAAACAACATTCGGCATATTTGGCGCAGGGCGTGCAGCCCGCGCGGCGCTGTGTGAGATCAGAAAAGAGGGAAATTTATCATGTTGGACATCAAGATCACTCGTACTACCTGCCCGAAGGAAAAGCCGCAGGACGAGTCTAAGCTGGGTTTTGGCAAGAAGTTCACCGACCATATGTTCGTTATGGACTACACCGAGGGCGAGGGCTGGCATGACGCCCGCATCGTCCCCTACGCACCCTTCCCGCTGGACCCCGCTACGGTCGTGTTCCACTATGCACAGGAGATCTTCGAGGGCATGAAGGCTTACCGCACCGCGGATGACACCATCCAGCTGTTCCGCCCCGAGTGCAACGCAAAGCGTATGCAGGACTCTGCTGACCGTCTGTGCATCCCCAAGATCCCTGTTGAGGATTACATCCAGGCCGTCGAGGCTCTGGTGGATGTGGACCGTGACTGGGTGCCTCACTCTGACGGCGCTTCCCTGTACATCCGTCCCTTCGTGTTCGCAAACGATGTGGGTCTGGGCGTCCACGCTTCCAAGCACTACATCTTCTGCATCATCTGCGCTCCGTCGGGCGCTTACTACGCCGAGGGCATCAACCCCGTGCGCATCTACGTCGAAGAGAGTACATCCGTGCCGCTCCCGGTCTGACCGGCTTCACCAAGTGCGGCGGCAACTACGCTGCTTCCATCAAGGCCGGCGAGCTGGCTGAGGAGCAGGGCTACGCTCAGGTGCTGTGGCTGGACGGCGTCGAGAAGAAGTACGTCGAGGAAGTCGGCAGCATGAACATCATGTTCAAGATCGACGGCAAGGTCTACACCGCCGCCACCGTCGGCACCGTCCTGCCCGGCGTCACCCGCCGCAGCTGCATCGAGCTGCTGAAGGACTGGGGCTATGAGGTCGTCGAGGGCAAGCTGGCCATCGCCGACATCATGCAGGCTGCCCGCGACGGCAAGCTGGAAGAGGTCTTCGGCACCGGCACCGCCGCTGTCGTCTCCCCCGTCAAGGAGCTGGTCTGGAAGGGCGAGCACGCCTACATCGGCGACGGCAGCATCGGCCCTGTCACCCAGAAGCTCTATGACACCATGACCGGTATGCAGTGGGGCAAGATCCCCGATACCAAGGGCTGGATCGTCCCGGTGGAGAAGAAGTACTAAGAGCTGAAAGGCTTATGAACGTCGCCCGGCTGTACGCCCGGCGGCGTTTGCTGTATCCGGTGCGGATTGCAATTCTCTGCCGCGGGTGATACACTTAAAGTACACCTGAAAAACGAGAGGGAATGAAAAGATGATAAAGAAGTGGAGCATCCGCTACCCCGCTGTGGGCGGCGAAGAAGAGCGTCGGGCCTATGTCTATCTGCCCACCATGTACGAGGCTGACCCGGACCGGCGGTATCCGGTGCTGTATATGTTCGACGGGCAGAACGTGTTTTTCGACGAGGACGCCACCTACGGCAAGAGCTGGGGCGTGGCGGATTATCTGGACTACACCGATACGCCCCTCATCGTGGCGGCGGTGGAGTGCAACGCCGGTGCCAACAATGAGCGTCTGGTGGAGTATTCGCCCTACCGCTTCGACGATAAGCAGTACGGCCACTTCGACGGCAAAGGCAGGGACACCCTGAACTGGTTCGTCCACGAGTTCAAGCCCTGCATCGACGCCAACTACCGCACCCAGCCCGACCGGGCTCATACCTTCATCGGCGGCAGCTCCATGGGCGGCCTCATGAGCCTGTACGCTCTTTTGCAGTACAGCGACGTGTTTGGCCGTGCGGCAGCGCTCTCGCCCTCGCTGTGGGTGGCTCCGGAGGCGCTGACGGCGCTGGTGGGCCGCTGCAAGCTGGCCCCGGGTACCGTGCTCTACATGGATTACGGCTCCAAGGAGATGGGCAACCACGACGGGATGCGGAAGGGCTTCGGCGAGATGTGCAGCAGGATCTTTGCCCGGGGCATCAACCTGACGGCCCGCGTCGTGCCGGGCGGAGACCACAGCGAAGCCAGCTGGGAAAAGCAGCTGCCTTTCGTGTTCCACACCCTGATGTACGAGCTTGATTGAACCAAACGGAGGAGGAAAGCATATGGAGATGCAGTATTTCAAGGAATACAGCCCGGCGCTGGCCGGGAGATGGAGTGCAAAGTCTACGGACACGGGGGACGGCCCATGCTGTACATCCCCTGTCAGGACGGACGCTTCTTCGACTTCGAGGACTTCCACATGGCCGACACCCTTGCACCCTGGATCGAGTCGGGCCAGCTCATGGTCATGTCCATCGACACGCTGGACAAGGAGACCTGGTCGGACACCAATGGCGACCCTTACTGGCGCATCCGCCGGTATGAGCAGTGGCTGCGTTATATCGTGGATGAGGCTGTCCCCAAGCTGCGCTATCTGTCCAAGGAGCGCAACGGCTGGGATGACCTGCCCGGCGTCATCGCCTTCGGCTGCAGCTCGGCGCGACCCATGCGGTCAACCTTTACCTCCGCTGGCCCGACATCTTCTGCGGCTGTCTGGCCCTCAGCGGCATCTACACCGCCCACTACGGCTTCGGCGACTACATGGATGAGCTGGTGTATATGAACTCTCCCGTGGACTATATGCGCAACTTCCCGGAGGATCACCCCTATATGGAACTGTACCGGAACCAGAAGGCTGTCATCTGCTGCGGTCAGGGCGCATGGGAGCAGCCCGACACCACCTGGATGCTCAAGCGCATCTTTGAGGCAAAGAACATCCCTGTCTGGGTGGACCTGTGGGGCCACGACGTCAAACACGACTGGGATTGGTGGTATAAGCAGGCGGTTTATTACATGCCGTATATTTTGGGGTAATAGCCCTCTCAGGCGCT
>ENA-OQAY01000047-OQAY01000047.1-human-gut-metagenome-genome-assembly--contig:-NODE-47-length-26397-cov-1.012333_pt1 | contig 26397 bp, 27 predicted proteins | sample MGYA00242740_ERZ504537 | MGnify/ENA primary metagenome ERZ504537 (study PRJEB26092, sample SAMD00036272) | human gut metagenome | host: Homo sapiens | study: EMG produced TPA metagenomics assembly of... | reverse complement strand
ATGTTTTATTCCTACTACAAATGTAGTAAGCAGTGGAAACGACTGGGATAGTCATCGCTGAAATGAGAAGGAGAAAAGACTTTTGCCTTGGCGAGGATGCCGGAGCAAAGGTCTTTTTGCTTTTTAAACGAAAAGGAGTATGTTTTATATGAAGAGAATTCTGGTGCTCAGTGATTCGCACGGAAATGTAAATAATATGGTTACGGCAGTCGGCCGATTACATCCGGATATGATCATTCATCTGGGAGACTGCTGGGCAGATGCAGAACAGCTGCACCGGAAATTTCCTATGACTGTGATGGAACAGGTGCCGGGAAACTGTGATTGCCGTCAGGAAGTTCAGGAACGGATTCTTCTGATCGAAGGGAAAAAAATACTGATCTGTCATGGACATACATTTAATGTAAAAGCCGGATATCTGAATCTGGAATATGCGGCAGAGGAGCGGAAGGTCGATGCCGCGCTGTTCGGACATACCCACCGGGTTTTTTATGACAAACACAACCGTATTACCTACATGAATCCGGGAAGTATCGGACAGCCGCCTTACGGAATACCGCCATCATACGGGATTCTACAGGTGGACGGATCGAGTAATACGATCGCAACGGATGTGATCTATCTGGAAGAAAATAATTGACGAAAGCCAGACGGTAGAAGTATAATAGCAGAAGTTATTATTCTTGAAGGAGAAAAGTTAAAAATGGTTAAGGTTGTAAAATTTGGTGGCAGCTCGCTGGCGAGTGCCGAGCAGTTTGCCAAGGTTGGCGATATTATCCGTGCGGATGAATCCAGAAAATATGTAGTGCCGAGTGCTCCTGGAAAGCGTAATTCCAGAGATACCAAGGTTACGGATATGTTATATGCATGCTACGCGAAAGCAGAGGCAGGCGAGGAGTTCCGTGTTCCTCTCATGAAGATCAAAGAGCGTTATGATTCCATTATCAACGGACTCGGACTGAAAGTGACACTGGATGAGGAGTTTAAGACAATTTCCAAAAACTTTAAGGAAAAAGCCGGTGTGGATTATGCGGCTTCCCGCGGAGAGTATCTGAATGGTATTCTTATGGCAGATTATCTTGGATATGAGTTTATCGATTCTGCAACCGTAATCTTTTTTGATGAAGAAGGAAATCTGGATGCAGACAAGACTGACAAGGTACTGTCAAAGAAACTTTCAGAATGTGAAAAAGCTGTCATTCCGGGATTTTATGGAATTGGTGCTGACGGAAGGGTGAAAACATTCTCCCGCGGCGGTTCGGATATTACCGGGTCCATTGTTGCAAAAGCATGTCATGCAAGTTTATATGAGAACTGGACAGATGTATCCGGATGTCTCGTAGCAGATCCGCGTATCATTGACAATCCGCAGCCGATTCATGTGATTACATATCGTGAATTAAGAGAGCTTTCTTATATGGGAGCTTCCGTACTTCATGAGGACGCGGTATTCCCGGTACGAAAGGCCGGCATTCCGATCAATATCCGCAATACCAATGATCCGGAGGCAGAAGGAACCCTGATCGTAGAGAGTACCTGCCAGAAACCGGAATACACGATTACCGGTATTGCCGGTAAAAAAGGATTTGTCGCAGTAAGCATTGACAAAGATATGATGAATTCCGAAGTCGGCTTCTGTCGTAAAGCATTACAGGCATTTGAGGAAAACGGAATTTCGATCGAGCATATGCCATCTGGTATTGACACCATGACCGTATTTGTGCATCAGGAAGAGTTTGAAGGCAAGGAGCAGCAGGTGATCAGCTCCATCCGCCGTCTGACCCATCCGGATGTGATTGATTTGGAAGCTGATCTGGGTCTGATCGCGGTTGTGGGACGTGGAATGAAATCTACCCGCGGTACTGCAGGCAGAATCTTTTCTGCACTGGCCCATGCGAACATCAATGTCAAGATGATTGACCAGGGATCTTCCGAGTTAAATATTATTATTGGTGTCAGCAATGACGATTTCGAGGCTGCCATCAAGGCAATCTACGATATCTTTGTAGAAACCAGGCTTTAGTAAGAACGATCTTGCACCTTATGACGCTCCCTTTCATATGTTATATGGAAGGGAGCGTTTTTATATGACCGGAAATATCGTGATTTTTGTTACGGATCAGCGACAAAGCAATCTTGCCGCATGTCTTCCGGGAAAGATACACCGACTGGACTGGAGACGGGGAGTGGAAAAGGAAGAGGCGCTGAAAGTGCTGGATAACAGCAGGTATCTTGTGCTGCCGGTTCCTGTTACAAAGATTGAGAGAAACCATGATGTAAACCTTATATTAAAGGAGGAACTGACGAGGGAAAAAGAAAGGGACTGGATGCTGTTTGGAGGAATTTTCGGACCGGAATGGAGGCAGCGCTGTGAGGATGCGGGAACGGAATATTATGATATGATGACAGATGCGGTGGTTGTGCACCGCAACGCATGTATTACGGCAGAAGCAACGGTTGCTGAAATTCTAAAATACAGTGATTATTCTATTCGGGAGCAGAAAATTATTGTCAGCGGGTATGGAAGATGCGGCAGGGAGATCGCCAGGGTTTTGTCTGCGATGGGAGCGAAAGTGACAGTGCTGGCAAGGAGTGCAGAGGCACGCCGGCTGGCACGAACGGAAGGACATGAGGCAGTCGATTTTTTCATACGGACCGGAGGAAGCATATGGGGCACGCACGGTTGTAAACACGGTTCCGGCACTTGTGATCCGTGAGCCGATGATCCGTGAAATGCATTCGGATGCCGTGATCATTGATATTGCATCAAGACCCGGCGGTACGGATCTGATGGCAGCGGAGGCATATGGAATCAAAGTTGTGGCGGCATTGGGACTTCCGGGGCTGTATACGACAAAGAGCAGTGCCAAAGTGCTGGCAGATGCAATTCTTGAACACAGTAAAATCAGGCAGGACAGGAAAGAGGCAAAGACATGGATTTATCAAATCGCAATATAGGGTATGGGATTACCGGTTCTTTCTGTACATTCGCAAAAACCAGGAAAGAGATTCAGAGACTGACGGAGATGGGAGCACATGTGATTCCCATCTTTTCTTATCAGACGCAGAACTGTGATACGCGGTTTGGAACGGCAAAAGAGTTTATGGAAGAAGTCTGTGACATAACGGGGAACCCTGGAATCCGCACACTTCAGGAGGCAGAACCGATCGGACCGAAGGGATATCTGGATGTGATGGTGATTGCACCGTGTACAGGAAATTCTGCGGCGAAGCTGGCGAATGCAATCACCGATACTCCGGTTCTGATGGCTGCCAAAGCGCATATGCGCAATGGCAAACCACTGGTAATTGCCATATCCACCAACGATGCACTGGGAGCCAGTTTTAAAAATATCGGGATGCTGATGAATACGAAACATATTTATTTTGTGCCATTCGCACAGGATAATTATGAAAAAAAACCAAATTCGATGGTGGCAAAAATGGAACTTTTGCCGGAGACGATTTCAGCAGCTTTGGAAGGAAAGCAGTTGCAGCCGGTGGTACGGGGGATAAAAAAAGCCCCCCAGACAGATCTGTCTGGGGAGGCTTTTACATAATCCGGTAATGGTATTATGCATTTTTTTGTGCATCATAGGCTTCGCGCAATGCCTTGGCAAGCTGATCACCGCAGGAGGTGTTTTTCATGCCGCAGTGAATACCGGAGATACGGCGTTCCACTTCTTCAACAGTCATGCCCTCAACCAGACGGGGAATTGCCTGAAGATTTCCCTGACAGCCGCCGGTGAATTTAACATTTTTAACAATATTTCCGTCCAGCTCCACTTCGATCTGTGTGGAACAGGTGCCTTTTGTTTTGTAAATATAAGACATGGGTTGTTACCTTCCTTTCTGTTTCTTCCTTGTGTTTGGAATACAATAATCGTTCTCTTATCATAGCAAGCTGTTTACAAATTTTCAATAGCAGAATCCCGTTCGTTCATAAAAAGTTTATAAAACATTCATGGCCTTTGAGTTGTGTAAATGTGGAGAAAGTGGTACAATACCTATATTCTATGCGAGTTAGGAGCAAAATATATTATGAGTGCATTGACTAAAATTTTTGGTACACACAGTGACAGGGAGTTGAAACGAATTACGCCCCTCGTAGATAAAGTGGAATCTTATCGTGACGAGATGAAGGCACTTTCGGATGAAGAATTACGGGGAAAGACAAAAGAATATAAGGAGCGTCTGGAAAAAGGAGAGACACTTGACGATCTGCTTCCGGAAGCGTATGCGACCGTACGTGAGGCAGCAAGCCGTGTGCTTGGCATGGAGCATTACAGAGTACAGATTATCGGTGGTATTATCCTGCATCAGGGACGTATTGCAGAGATGAAGACAGGTGAAGGTAAGACACTGGTATCTACACTTCCGGCTTATCTGAATGCGCTGGAGGGCAAAGGGGTATATATCGTCACGGTCAATGATTATCTGGCAAAACGAGATTCCGAGTGGATGGGAAAAGTGCATGAATTCCTCGGACTGACCGTTGGTGTTGTATTGAATGATATGAGCAACGATGAGCGCCGCGACGCTTACAATTGCGATATTACATATATTACAAATAACGAACTTGGATTTGATTACCTGCGTGACAACATGGTGATCTACAAGGAGCAGCTGGTACAGAGAGGTCTGCACTATGCGATCATCGATGAGGTCGATTCCGTATTGATCGATGAGGCGCGTACACCTCTTATTATTTCCGGTCAGAGTGGCAAGTCCACCAAATTATATGAAGCATGTGATATTTTAGCGCAGCAGCTGACACGTGGTGAGGATGTACCGGAGTATTCCAAGATGGATGCCATCATGGGAATTGAGCAGGAAGAAACCGGAGACTTTATCGTAAATGAAAAGGACAAACTGGTGAATCTGACACAGCAGGGTGTGGAAAAGGTTGAGAAATTTTTCCATATTGATAACCTGGCAGATCCGGAGAACCTGGAGATCCAGCATAATGTGATCCTTGCGCTCCGTGCACATTATCTGATGTTCCGCGATCAGGATTACGTGGTAAAAGATGATCAGGTTATGATCGTTGACGAGTTTACCGGACGTATCATGCCGGGCCGCCGTTATTCCGATGGTCTGCATCAGGCAATCGAGGCAAAGGAGCATGTAAAGGTTAAGAGAGAGAGCAAGACACTTGCAACCATTACATTCCAGAACTTCTTCAATAAATTTGAGAAGAAAGCCGGTATGACCGGTACGGCTCTGACGGAGGAAAAAGAGTTCCGTGATATTTACGGCATGGACGTTATTGAGATTCCTACCAACCGTCCGATTGCACGTATCGATCATCAGGATGCGGTATATAAGACGAAGAAAGAAAAATTCAAAGCAGTTGTTGAGGAAGTCAAGGAAGCACATGAGAAGGGACAGCCGGTTCTGGTTGGTACCATCACGATTGAGACTTCCGAGCTGATCAGCGGAATGTTAAAGCGTGAGGGAATTCCGCATACCGTATTGAATGCAAAATTCCATGAGCAGGAGGCCGAGATCGTTGCACAGGCAGGACAGCACGGAGCGGTTACTATTGCTACGAACATGGCTGGACGTGGTACCGATATCAAGCTGGACGAGGATGCACGTGAAGCCGGAGGTTTAAAGATCATCGGTACCGAGCGTCATGAATCCCGCCGTATCGATAATCAGCTGCGTGGTCGTGCCGGACGTCAGGGAGATCCGGGTGAATCCCAGTTCTTTATTTCTCTGGAAGATGATCTGATGAGACTGTTCGGTTCCGAGCGTCTGATGTCAGTATTTAACGCACTTGGTGTTCCGGAAGGTGAGCAGATTCAGCACAAGATGCTTACTTCTGCCATCGAGAAGGCACAGGAAAAGATCGAGTACAACAACTATGGTATTCGTAAGAATCTGTTAGAGTATGATCAGGTAAACAACGATCAGAGAGAGATCATTTACAAAGAGCGTATGTCAGTATTAAATGGAGACAGCATGCGTGATGCGATTTTTAAGATGATTCAGGAACAGGTGGAGAAATCAGTCGATACCTGTATTTCGAATGAGATTCCGCGCGAAGAGTGGAATTTAAATGAATTAAATGAAATTCTTCTGCCGGTGATTCCTCTTGAACCTGTTACAGAGAAAAATATCGAAGATATCAAGGATGTCAAAGAATTAAAGCAGCATCTGAAAGAACAGGCAGTGCTTTTATATGAAGCTAAAGAGACCGAATTCCCGGAGATCGAGCAGTTCCGTGAGCTGGAGCGTGTCGTATTGCTGAAGGTGATCGACCGCAAGTGGATGGATCATATCGACGATATGGATCAGCTCCGTCAGGGTATCGGATTACAGGCATACGGACAGAGAGATCCGCTGGTTGAGTATAAGATGGCTGGATTTGATATGTTCGATGAAATGATCGCGGGTATTCAGGAGGATACCATTCGTCTTCTCTATCATGTACAGGTAGAGCAGAAGGTAGAGCGTGAGCAGGTCGCAAAAGTAACCGGAACCAATAAGGACGAGAGTGCGGCAAAAGCACCGAAGAAGCGTGAACATGCCAAGGTATATCCGAATGATCCGTGTCCATGTGGCAGTGGTAAGAAATATAAGCAGTGCTGCGGACGTAAGGTTGTATAAAATCGAAGCAGATAACAAAAACGTGGAAACCATCATGGTTTCCGCGTTTTTTTGTAATGACACTATTTTTGTTTCTTTGGAAATTTAGAATAAGATTTGTTCTGTTTCATGCCGCCCCGGCACTCTGCAAGTTCGCTGACAGTGACGAGCTGATATCCGCGTCTGGTAAGTTCCGGAATGATTGTCTGGGAGGCAGTGGCGGTCGCTTTATACAGATCGTGCATCAGTACGATATCTCCATCCTTTACATGGTTCAATACGGCTTTCTGGGTACTTGCGGAATCCCGCGTTTTCCAATCTAAGGTATCGATGGACCAGATGATGGAAGGCATTCCCACCCATGATTTGATGTTGGAACTGGTGGCACCTCCCGGTGGGCGCATCACAACCGGATTTATACCGATTACTTTTTTGACGGCACGATTGGTTTTGGAAACCTGTTTTTGAACTTCCTTTTTTCCAACCCGGGTCAGAATTTTGTGATCATAAGTGTGATTGCCAATCTGACACCCGTTGTCATAAGCCTTCTGTACGGTTTTGGAGTAAGTCGATACGCGGCTGCCCACCACAAAAAATGTGGCAACGGAATCATTTTTCTTCAGGGTTTTTAAAATAGTTGGGGTATAAACCGATGGTCCGTCATCGTAAGTGAGGGCAACCATCTTTTTGTTTTTATCGATTTTCCGTGTCAGAACCCCTTTTTTATTAAAGTAACATAAGTAATGGGAAATATTCTTTTTCCCGGTAACTGCCTGTCCGTTTTTCCCGAAATAGTATTTGTTTTTGCCAACCTTTTTCCACCGGTTTTTCAGCTTTTTTCCATTCTTATAAAAATAGAAATGTCCGTTTTTATCATGGATAAGTCCCTGCAATACCGGTTTGGGATTTTCCGTGGAAGGAACCACCGGTGTTTCCGTTGGAATTTCGGAAGAAATTTCCGTGGAGTCATTTGCGGGCAGTTCTGTATTCAGATCTGCCGCATGGATAGCAATCCGGCCTGAAACTATGGTTAATGTCAGGGTAAATAACAATATTCCAAGGGAAAATAAATGAAATTCTTTTCTTCTTTTCATACAAAATCTCCTTATCTTTTGTGACATGTATTTGCTGTTATCATACACACTTTACAGGCAAAAAGAAAGATGGGAACAAATGTTCTGATTAAGATAGACAAAGTCAGATCTTTGTAGTAAAATTAGCATATATGTGCAGACTATAAAGATATGGATTTTTATCTTTTTTTTCATGGAATAAAGTTAATTTTTACGATAAATTTGAGAAGGGAGAGGGCATTATGGAGTTCAAATTACATGCCCCATATGAGCCAACCGGTGACCAGCCGCAGGCAATTGAAAAATTAGTCAAAGGATTCAAAGAAGGCAACCAGTTTGAAACACTGTTGGGTGTGACCGGTTCGGGAAAGACCTTTACGATGGCAAATGTCATTCAGGCACTGAATAAGCCGACGCTGATTATTTCCCACAACAAGACACTGGCGGGGCAGCTGTACGGAGAAATGAAAGAATTTTTCCCGGAGAATGCCGTCGAGTATTTTGTCTCATACTATGATTATTATCAGCCGGAAGCGTATGTGCCACAGTCGGACACTTATATTGCGAAAGATTCTGCGGTCAATGATGAAATTGATAAGCTGCGCCTTTCTGCCACGGCAGCACTGGCGGAGCGAAAAGATGTCATCATCGTGGCATCTGTCTCCTGTATCTATGGCATTGGTAGTCCGGATGACTATATGAACATGATGGTTTCCCTGCGTCCCGGAATGGAGATTGACCGTGATGATGTGATCAAGGGACTCATTGACATGCAGTACACGCGCAACGAGATGGATTTTAAGCGTGGTACGTTCCGGGTGCATGGCGATGTACTGGAGATTTTTCCGGCGAATAATACCGACACGGCGATCCGTGTGGAGTTTTTCGGGGATGAGATCGACCGGATTACGGAGGTGGATGTGCTTACCGGAGAGATCAAATGTATATTAAAGCATGCGGCTGTGTTTCCGGCGTCCCATTATGTGGTGCCACAGGAAAAAATGAACGCAGCGTGTGACCGTATCGAGGCAGAACTGGAAGAGAGGGTCAGGTATTTTAAGGGTGAAGATAAGCTGCTGGAAGCGCAGCGTATCGCGGAGCGCACGAATTTTGATATTGAAATGATGAAGGAAACCGGATTTTGCAGCGGCATCGAAAACTATTCCCGCCATCTGGCAGGACGTGCCGAGGGAGAAATGCCGGAGACACTGATGGATTATTTTCCGGACGACTTTCTGATTATTGTGGATGAGTCCCACATTACGATTCCACAGGTGCGTGGAATGTATGCAGGGGATCGCTCACGGAAGCAGACACTGGTGGACTATGGATTCCGTCTGCCGTCCGCACTCGATAACCGCCCGCTTAATTTTGAAGAGTTTGAGAGCAAGATTGATCAGATGCTGTTTGTATCAGCTACGCCGAATGTCTATGAGAACGAGCATGATTGCTGCGTGTGGAGCAGATTATCCGTCCGACCGGACTTCTGGACCCGGAGATTTCCGTGCGACCGGTTGAGGGGCAGATCGATGATCTATCGGGGAAGTTAACAAAGAGACGAAAATCACCATAAAGTGCTGATCACGACACTGACCAAGCGTATGGCGGAGGATCTGACACAGTATATGAGCGAACTTGGCATCCGTGTAAAATATCTGCACTCGGATATTGATACCTTAGAGCGTGCAGAGATTATCCGTGACCTGCGTCTGGACGTGTTTGATGTACTTGTCGGTATCAACCTGCTGCGGGAGGGATTGGATATTCCGGAGATTACGCTTGTGGCGATTCTGGATGCGGATAAGGAAGGATTCCTTCGTTCCGAGACTTCACTGATCCAGACCATCGGACGTGCGGCAAGAAACAGTGAGGGACATGTAATCATGTATGCGGATAAGATCACGGATTCCATGCGTGTGGCCATTGATGAGACGGAGCGCCGCCGCAAGCTTCAGCAGGCATACAATGAGGAACATGGAATCACACCGAAGACCATCCAGAAATCTGTGCGTGATCTGATTGCAATCTCCAAAAAAGTGGCAGCAGAGGAGATGGAATTTGATAAAGATCCGGAATCCATGAGCCGCAGGGAATTAGAAAAACTGATCGGGGACATCCAGAAGAAGATGAGGAAAGCTGCCGCAGAACTCAATTTTGAGGCGGCGGCAGAGTATCGTGACAAGATGGTAAAACTGAAAAATATGCTTCGGGATATTGAGGAATAGATAAAAGAGAGGAAACAAAATGCCGAAAAAACAGAGAAAATATATTAAAATACGAGGCGCCAACGAACACAACTTAAAATGCATCGATGTGGACATTCCGAGAGATGAGTTTGTTGTTCTGACCGGACTGTCAGGTTCCGGCAAGTCTTCACTTGCGTTCGATACGATCTATGCGGAGGGACAGCGGCGCTACATGGAGTCTTTGTCTTCCTATGCAAGACAGTTCTTAGGACAGATGGAAAAACCGGATGTAGAGTCAATTGAGGGACTTCCGCCGGCAATCTCCATTGACCAGAAATCGACGAACCGAAACCCGCGTTCCACCGTCGGAACCGTGACGGAAATTTATGATTATTTTCGACTGCTGTATGCCCGCATAGGAATTCCACATTGTCCGAAGTGTGGACGTGCCATCGAGAAACAGACGATCGATCAGATGGTAGATGCCGTGATGAAACTGCCGGAACGCACACGCATCCAGATTCTTGCGCCGGTTGTGCGCGGGCGTAAGGGCGAACATCAGAAATTATTCGAGAAAGCAAAAAAAAGCGGCTATGTGCGTGTGATCGTGGACGGAAATATGTATGAACTTTCGGAAGAAATTCCGATGGATAAAAACATCAAACACAATATTGATATTGTGGTAGACCGTCTGGTGGTAAAACCCGGAATTGAAAAGCGTCTGACCGATTCCCTGGAAAATGTTTTTGAGCTGACCGGGGGAAATGCGATTGTAGATGTGGTGGACGGGGAACCAATGAATTTTTCCCAGAATTTTGCGTGCCCGGATTGCGGAATCAGTGTGGATGAGGTGGAACCGCGAAGCTTTTCGTTTAATAATCCGTTTGGTGCCTGTCCGGTCTGCTACGGACTCGGTTACAAGATGGAGTTTGATGAAAATCTCATGATTCCGGATAAGACACTGTCTATTTCCGAGGGGGCAATTCAGGTAATGGGCTGGCAGTCCTGCACCGATCCGTCCAGCTATACCTATGCTACCCTAAAAGCGTTGTCGGAAGGATATGGATTTTCTCTCGATACACCATATAAAGATCTGCCAAAAGAAATCCGGCATATGCTCATTCATGGCGGAGATGGCCGGATATTAAAGGTGCATTATAAAGGACAGCGTGGAGAAGGCGTCTATGATCTGAACTGGGAAGGCCTTATTAAAAATGTCGAGCGCCGTTACCGGGAGACGGGATCGGACACGATGAAGCAGGAATATGAGCAGTTTATGCGTATTACACCGTGTGCTGCCTGCCATGGACAGCGTCTGAAGCAGAGTTCTCTTGCGGTTACGGTTGCAGACAAAAATATATATGAGATGACCGATATGTCGGTAAAGGATCTCGTGAAATATCTGGCGGAAATGCAGCTGACGGAACAGCAGCAGTTCATCGGCAATCAGATTTTAAAGGAAATCCGTGCCCGTGTGGGCTTTTTGCAGGAGGTAGGTCTGGATTATCTGACATTGACACGTGCGACCGGAACCTTGTCCGGAGGAGAGGCGCAGCGCATCCGCCTGGCTACCCAGATCGGTTCCGGACTGGTCGGCGTGGCATATATTCTGGATGAGCCGAGTATCGGACTGCATCAGCGGGACAATGACAAGCTGCTGCATGCACTGATGAATCTTAAGAATCTGGGAAATACGCTGATTGTCGTGGAACATGATGAGGATACCATGCGTGCGGCCGACTACATTGTGGATATTGGTCCGGCAGCCGGCGTCCATGGTGGAGAAGTCGTTGCGGCCGGTACTGCGGCAGATATCATGAAATGCAAAAAATCTATTACAGGTGCTTATCTGAGTGGCCGGATGAAGATTCCGGTACCATCGGAACGGCGCAGACCGACCGGATTTCTTACCATCAAAGGAGCGCGGGAAAATAATCTGAAAAATATTGATGTGCAGGTTCCGCTTGGTATCATGACCTGTATCACCGGAGTATCGGGATCGGGAAAGAGTTCCCTGACCAATGAAATTCTGTATAAGCATCTGGCGCGAACTTTAAACCGGGCACGCTGCATCCCCGGAGATCACGATGATATTCTGGGTGTGGAACAACTGGATAAGATTATCGATATTGATCAGTCACCGATCGGACGCACACCGCGTTCGAATCCGGCAACCTATACCGGTGTGTTTGACATGATCCGTGATCTGTTTGCGGCAACTCCGGATGCAAAGGCACGTGGATATAAGAAGGGACGTTTCAGTTTCAACGTCAAAGGCGGACGCTGTGAGGCCTGCAGTGGAGATGGTATCATAAAGATCGAGATGCATTTCCTGCCAGATGTGTATGTGCCGTGTGAAGTCTGCGGTGGCAGGCGCTATAACCGCGAGACACTCGAAGTGCGCTATAAAGGAAAGACGATCTATGACGTGCTGGATATGACGGTGGAAGAGGCATTGGAATTTTTCAAAAATGTACCAACGATCCACCGAAAGATTCAGACACTGTACGATGTCGGACTTTCCTATGTAAAACTGGGACAGCCTTCCACAGAATTATCCGGAGGAGAAGCGCAGCGTATCAAACTTGCCACAGAATTGAGCAAACGAGGAACGGGAAAAACCATTTATGTACTGGATGAGCCAACCACCGGACTGCATTTTGCGGATGTACACAAGTTGGTGGAGATTCTCAGAAAGCTTTCGGACGGCGGAAATACCGTTGTCGTCATCGAGCATAATCTGGACGTCATCAAGACGGCTGACTATATCATTGATATGGGACCGGAAGGCGGTGACGGTGGCGGAACCGTGATTGCACAGGGGACTCCGGAGGAAATCTGTAAAGTTCCGGAATCGTATACCGGTCAGTTTTTAAAACCGTATCTGGAATCGAAGAACGTATAAAATAGCGAAAATGCACAGATTTTTGTCCCGGGAACAGAGAGATTCCTTAAAATTTAATTAAAATGCTTTAACCTATAAAAAAATGTTTGAAAAATGGGATGAATTGTATATAATGTTACTGTATGCATAAAAATATGATTAACTGCAGATTTGCGCCATGAACGCGGATCGAATTTTGATAAAGAAAGATAAAAAGAAAATAGGAAGGGGCATTCGGGATGATCGGATCAGATATCGGAATTGATTTAGGTACTGCGAGTATTTTAGTATATATTAAAGGAAAAGGTGTTGTATTAAAAGAGCCTTCCGTTGTTGCATTTGACAGAGATACCAATAAAATTAAAGCAATCGGTGAGGAAGCAAGACTGATGCTTGGAAGAACACCGGGAAACATTGTGGCAGTCCGTCCTCTTCGCCAGGGTGTGATTTCAGATTATACCGTCACAGAGAAGATGATCAAGTATTTCATCCAGAAAGCACTTGGAAAGAAGAGCTTTCGTAAGCCGCGCATCAGCGTCTGTGTACCGAGTGGTGTTACAGAGGTTGAAAAGAAAGCCGTAGAGGATGCAACTTATCAGGCAGGAGCCCGTGAAGTAGAGATTATTGAGGAACCAATTGCAGCAGCAATCGGTGCCGGTATTGATATTTCCAGACCATGCGGAAACATGATCGTAGATATCGGAGGAGGTACTTCGGATATCGCAGTCATTTCTCTGGGTGGTTCTGTTGTGAGCACTTCCGTGAAAATTGCAGGAGATGATTTTGACGAAGCCCTGGTCCGCTATATGAGAAAGAAACATAATCTTTTGATCGGTGAGCGTACCGCAGAAGATATCAAGATCAAAATTGGTACATGCTACCCACTGGCACAGAATGAGACGATGGATGTCCGTGGCCGTAATCTGGTAACCGGTCTGCCAAGAACCATTACGGTAAGCTCTGAGGAGACAGAGGAAGCTCTGCGTGAGGCAACATTACAGATTGTGGAAGCTGTACATTCCGTACTGGAGAAAACTCCACCGGAACTGGCGGCAGACGTTGCAGACAGGGGAATTGTCCTGACAGGTGGCGGCTCCTTGCTTCGTGGTCTGGAGGAACTGATTGAAGAACGTACCGGAATCAACACGATGACGGCAGAGCATCCTATGACCTGTGTAGCAATCGGAACCGGAAAATATGTAGAATTCCTCGCAGGAAAAAGAGACGAGGATTAATGCATAAAGTGCGCATTTATGCGCACTTTTTATCGCATGTCTATAAAGATCGTGAGGGCATTGGCCGATATAAATTAAAACTGTGAAAATTGAGGTGTCATAAATGGTAAAAGGATTGTATACCGCCCATACGGGAATGGTAAACGAAATGAAGCGTCTGGATATTCTGGCAAATAATCTGGCAAACGCAGACACAACAGCATATAAAAAAGAAGGAACGACGAGTCGTACTTTTGCCGATGAGATGTCTTTGCGCATTAAGGATTCTTCTAACATGGGGATTCCGAAAAAGCTTGGAGATATTACATATGGGGTTCACCTTGGACAGGTATATACCGATTATTCCACGGGAAATTTCAAGGTGACAGATAACACCACAGATTTTGCGATTGAAGGAAACGGCTTTTTTGCCGTGGCATTCACGGACAAGCAGGGAAATACTTCCGTGAAGTATACGCGGGATGGAGCCTTTACCGTAAATAAAGAGGGGTATCTGGTGACGAAGGATGGCGATTATGTTTTAAATGCCACTGGTGCAATGAATGGCGATCCGGGTCAGAATAATTATATACGTCTGGATCCAAATGCTGCGATTACCGTGAATAAACTGGGATACGTCATGCAGAATAACCAGATTGTCGGAACGATCGGCATGGTGGATGTGGATAATTATGACTATCTTGAAAAATACGGTGAGAATCTGTATAACCTTCTTCCGGGAGGAAACCGGATTGCAACAGATGCCAATATAGAGCAGGGCACACTGGAGACCTCCAATGTAAATGTTGTAAATGAGATGGTAAATATGATTACAATTCAGAGAGCCTATGAGGCAGGACAGAAGGTAATCACTTCCATAGATGGAACACTTGACCGGGCAGTTAACAATGTCGGTAAAGTATAATAGCCGCTGAAAGACCGCAAGGAGGAAATAGAAGCGTATGATGAGATCACTTTATACTGCGGCAACCGGAATGATTGCGCAGCAGACAAATCTGGATACAATTTCAAATAACCTGTCCAATGTGAATACGACAGGTTATAAGACGGAACGTACCGAGTTTAAATCTTTACTGTACCAGACACTGCAGACAAAGACAACGACGGCAAATGGTGCCAATAAACCGGTAGGTGCACAGGTAGGACTCGGAACCAGAGTGGCAGCGACCATGTCCAACTATACGCAGGGGGCGCGTGAAGAGACAGAGATTCCGACCGATTTTGCACTGGAAGGAAAGGGATTCTTTGCAGTGCGGGGTGTGGATGGACAGACATATTACACCAGAAACGGTAACTTCTCCTGGAGTCAGGATTCGAATGGAAACACAATTCTGGCAACCTCAGAGGGGCTTCCGGTATTGGATTCCAGAGGAAATACCATTCGTGTGCCGAGAGGCGTATCTTCGGAAAGCATGGTATTTTCGAGCAATGGAACGATTGGCTATAAAGATGCAACCGGCAATGTAGTGTCATTAAACCAGTCTTTTGGAATCTATCAGTTTAACAATCCGGCAGGACTGGAGAAAATGTCAGGAAGCAAACTTGCAGCGACTGCAGCTTCGGGAAATCCGATGCTGGAGGGACAAAATGCAGGATTGACGAAGACTGGTGTATATCAGGGCTACATCGAAGCTTCAAATGTACAGGTTGCTGATGAGATGGTAAATATGATCATTGCACAGCGCGCATATGAATTAAATTCCAAGGCAATCACGACCTCGGATTCCATGCTGGAGACGGCAAATAACCTGAAACGATAGGCAGCGATTCGGAATTACTTACATAAGAGGGATATACTATGGATATTTCATCAATCAGTACAAATTATACGGTTGCAAATGCAGACAAAAGTGCAGAGCAGAGCAATTCTCTTCAGAGTTCATTAAAGAATATTTCATCGGACTCCTCAGAGGAACAATTAAAAGGTGTCATCAAAGATTTTGAATCTTATTTTGTGGAGCAGGTCATCAAACAGATGAAAGATACATTTACCTCGGATGATGACGAGGATTCTACGATGTCACAGTACAAAGATCTGTATATGGATCAGGCAATCGAGACGGTGGCAGATGAAATGGTGGATCAGATCGGAGAAAGCTATACACAGACACTGTATGAGCAGATGAAACGTAATATTGGCCAGTAGTAACATCAGCACAAAGAAAAGAGGAGAGACTGTTTACAACAGTCTCTTTTTTAGAGAATGGGGAACAATATTTTGGAAGAGAATCTTGAGAGCATTGAAGGATATGTAGATCACATCATCTATCGAAATGCAGACAACGGATATACCGTACTTGTTCTGGTGTGTAACGAAGAAGAAGAGACTTGTGTGGGGGTATTTTCGGATATTGCCGAGGGAGAAAACATTAAGGCAAAGGGAAGTTATACAGAACATCCGACTTACGGCAGACAGTTTCAGGTAAAGAGTTTCGAAGAAAAGGCACCACAGGATGAGGTGGCAATTGAGCGGTATCTGGGATCAGGGGCGATCAAAGGGATCGGAATTGCCTTAGCGGCAAGGATTGTGCGAAGATTCAAGGCAGATACCTTCCGTATCATTGAAGAAGAACCGGAGCGGCTGGCGGAGATCAAAGGCATCAGCCAGAGAAAGGCGATGGAAATCGCGGATCAGGTGAATCAGAAAAAAGATCTTCGGCAGGCAATGATTTTTTTGCAGCAATACGGGATCAATACCACACTTGCAGTGAAAATATATAAAACATACGGGCAGGAAATATACGGAATACTGAAAGAAAATCCATATCGTATGGCAGATGATGTGGAAGGGGTCGGATTCCGCACGGCAGATGAGATCGCATCCCGTGTGGGAATCCGCACCGATTCCGATTTCCGGATTCGAAGCGGTATCCAGTATGTGCTGCTGCAGGCTGCCGGAGAGGGGCATACCTATCTGCCGATGCAGGAACTGACGCAGCGGGCAAGCCGGCTTCTTGAGGTAGACCCGGAGCACATCGAGCAGCATTACATGAATCTGGCGATGGATCGCAAGATCATTATGCGCCAGGTGGAAGACAGTACGCAGATCTATGCGGCAACCTATTTTTATATGGAGGCAAATACCGCTACCCGTCTGACACAGCTGAATGCTGTGTTTGATGTTCCGGATATCGAAATTGAGGACAGAATCCGAAAGATTGAAAAGAAGACGGGAATGGATCTTGATGAGCATCAGGTAGAAGCGGTAAAGGAAGCCGTAAGAAACGGTGTTCTCGTGATTACCGGAGGTCCCGGAACGGGAAAAACAACGACGATCAATACGATCATCCGGTATTTTGAATTATCCGGAGAAGATATTATGCTGGCGGCACCGACCGGACGGGCAGCAAAGCGCATGAGCGAAACCACCGGGTATGAGGCACGGACGATTCACCGGATGCTCGAACTGAATGGCGGAATGGAAGGAAATGCCGGATTTGAGCGCAATGAACAAAAATCCGCTGGAGACCAATCTCATCATTATTGATGAGATGTCGATGGTGGATATTTCCCTGATGAATTCCCTTCTGAAAGCAATTCTACCGGGCACGCGTCTGATCCTGGTGGGAGATGTGAATCAGCTGCCGAGTGTAGGGGCGGGAAGTGTGCTGAAGGACATTATTGATTCGAAGATGTTTCCTACGGTAATGCTGACAAAAATTTTCCGACAGGCAAGCACCAGTGATATTATTGTCAATGCGCATAAGATTAACCGGGGAGAAAAAGTCAGCCTGGATAACAAGAGCATGGATTTCTTTTTCCTGAAGCGTTATGAGGCAGATAAAATTATCAACGTTACGCTGCAGCTGATCAAGCAGAAACTTCCGAAATTTGTGGGGGCGAGCGAATACGATATCCAGGTGCTTACGCCTATGCGGAAAGGGCTGCTCGGAGTAGAACGTCTCAATACGATTCTGCAGATGTATCTGAACCCGCCATCGGACAGAAAAAAGGAGAAAGAGCATGGGGCGATCGTTTTCCGGGAAGGCGATAAAGTCATGCAGATCAAAAATAATTATCAGCTGGAATGGGAGATCCGCAGCAAATATGGACTCTGCATAGACAAAGGAACCGGGGTGTTTAACGGAGATACCGGAATTATTGAAGAGATCAATGATTTTGCAGAGACCATCACGGTAAATTTTGATGAAGGGCGTATGGTGGAATATTCGTACAAACTGCTGGATGAGCTGGAACTTGCGTATGCTGTGACGATCCATAAATCACAGGGATCGGAGTATCCGGCCGTTGTCATTCCGCTTCTTTCCGGACCCCGCATGCTTATGAACCGGAATTTATTGTACACAGCGGTTACAAGAGCAAAGAAATGTGTTACGATAGTGGGAGATGATACAACATTTGAACAAATGATTGAGAATAATTCCCAACAGAGACGTTACAGCGGTCTGAAGGACCGGCTGTTGGAAAATAAGGAGGAAGCGTAAATGAAAGCACAGATTTTAACGGAAGATCAGATTCCGGAAGCGCTCAGTATTGCAAGGGGTGTCTTTGATTACTGTCTGCGTGCGCGGATCACGGATCTGGAAATGATTCATATATTTCTGCAATATACGGAAAACACAAACATCCGGAACATGATTGCAGAAGGAACTCTCACCATGTGGGGAATTTTTGAACAGGGGCATATGATCGCCATGTCAGGAATGCAGAAAGAGGGACATATTACCATGCTGTATGTGCTTCCGGTATTCCAGCGCAGAGGATGCGGCAGATGTCTGTTGGAAGAAATGAAGGCGTATGCGGCAAATCAATATCAGTTACAGAGGGTGACGTTATCGGCAATGCCGGCATGGACAGCGGATTATTTTACCAAACGCCGGTTTCATCCAATGGAGGTAACACAGCCGTGTTCATTTGTTCCGATGCAGGCAAAAACCGTGACACGCGCGATATATGAAAAGAAAGAAATTCCATCCGGCGTGATCCTCGGAACCAGCATTGGCGGTCTGGCAGTCTGTGCGGCAGTTGCTGTCGGGTTCATGGTATTGTGGATGCATGGAATTGTATAATATGTATATTTATTCATAAAATATGTCACTTTTTTCTCTTGCAAAAAAGGTTGAAAAAAGTGACGATTTGTGATAAAATTTTTACAATTTAGGTAAAGCTAACTCAAGGTAAAAAAAGAGATTCTCTCTTTTTTTTGCCAAGATGCAAGAAAGGCAGGGCAAAGAATGAAAGCTTTTTTGATACTGGAAGACGGAACCGTGTTTACAGGTACAAGCATTGGTTCTACACGCGAAATCATCAGTGAGATCGTATTTAATACCTCAATGACCGGATATTTAGAGGTACTTACAGATCCGTCCTATGCAGGACAGGCGGTTGTGATGACGTATCCGCTGATCGGAAACTACGGAATTACACCGGATATGGAATCCGCCAGACCGTGGCCGGACGGATATATTGTAAGAGAGCTTTCACGTATGCCGAGCAATTTCCGCTGTCAGGGAAGCATTCAGGATTTCCTGACAAAGCATGATATTCCGGGAATTGCAGGAATTGATACCCGTGCGCTTACCAAGATTCTCCGCGAAAAGGGAACCATGAACGGAATGATCACGACAAACGAAAATTATAATCTGGATGAAATTCTTCCAAAACTGAAAGAATATACAACCGGAAATGTTGTGGATAAAGTTACCTGCAGCGAGAAGAACGTATTAAAGGGAAGCGGAAAGAAAGTTGCACTGATGGATTTCGGTGCGAAGAACAACATCGCAAAATCGTTAAATGCCCGTGGCTGTGAGGTGACGATTTATCCGGCACACACATCGGCGGAGGAAATTCTCGGAGCCAATCCGGATGGCATTATGCTCAGCAACGGACCTGGAGATCCGAAAGAGTGCACAGCGATTATTGAAGAATTAAAGAAACTGTATGCAAGTGACGTACCGATCTTTGCCATCTGTCTCGGTCATCAGCTCATGGCACTGGCAAACGGAGCGGATACACACAAGATGAAATACGGACACCGTGGTGGAAACCATCCGGTGAAAGATTTGTCAACCGGTCGTGTTTACATTTCTTCCCAGAACCATGGGTATGTGGTAGATACCGATACCCTTGATCCGAAGGTTGCAAAGCCTGCATTCGTCAATGTCAATGACGGAACCAACGAGGGCTTAGAGTATGTCGGAAAGAATATTTTCACCGTGCAGTTCCATCCGGAAGCATGCCCGGGACCACAGGACTCTTCGTACCTGTTTGACCGCTTTATTCAGATGATGGGAGGGAATCAGTAATGCCAAGAAATAAAGACATCAAAAAAGTATTAGTAATCGGTTCGGGACCAATCGTCATCGGACAGGCAGCCGAGTTTGACTACGCAGGAACACAGGCATGCCGTTCCTTAAAGGAAGAAGGCGTGGAGGTATGTCTGGTAAACTCCAACCCTGCCACCATTATGACCGACAAGCAGATTGCGGATCAGGTATACATTGAGCCTCTGACACTTCCGGTTCTTGAAAAAATTATTTTAAAGGAAAAACCGGACAGCATCCTTCCGACACTCGGTGGACAGGCTGGATTAAATCTGGGTATGGAACTGGCAGAGTCCGGCTTTTTAGAAGAGCACGGAGTAAAACTGATCGGTACAACCGCAGAGACCATTTTTAAGGCAGAGGATCGTCAGGCATTTAAGGATACCATGGAAAAATCGGTGAGCCTTGTGCAGCTTCCCAGGTTGTAAATACCGTAGAAGACGGTATTAAGTTCACCAACACGATCGGATATCCGGTTGTGCTCCGCCCAGCATTCACCCTCGGCGGAAGCGGCGGCGGTATCGCCCACAACGAGCAGGAGCTGGTCGATATCTTAAGCAACGGACTCCGTTTAAGCCGTGTCGGTGAGGTACTGGTTGAGCGCTGTATCGCAGGATGGAAGGAAGTCGAGTACGAAGTAATGCGTGATGCGAACGGAAACTGCATCACCGTATGTAACATGGAAAACATCGATCCGGTTGGTGTGCATACCGGAGATTCCATCGTAGTGGCACCTTCCCAGACACTCGGGGATAAAGAGTACCAGATGCTTCGTAGTTCTGCATTAAACATCATCAATGAGTTAAAGATCACCGGTGGATGTAACGTGCAGTATGCATTGAATCCGGATTCTTTTGAGTACTGTGTCATCGAGGTAAACCCTCGTGTATCCCGTTCTTCCGCTCTTGCCTCTAAGGCAACCGGATACCCGATTGCAAAGGTTACCGCAAAGATTGCATTAGGCTATACACTTGATGAGATCAAGAATGCCATCACACAGAAGACCTATGCAAGTTTCGAGCCGATGCTTGACTACTGTGTAGTGAAGATCCCGAGACTTCCGTTTGATAAATTCCTTACTGCAAAGAGAACGTTAAGTACACAGATGAAAGCAACCGGAGAGGTTATGAGTATCTGTGATAACTTCGAGGGCGCACTGATGAAAGCCATCCGTTCCCTGGAGCAGCATGTGGACAGCCTTATGTCCTATGATTTTACCGGACTGTCCGATGAAGCGTTGGAGGCACAGCTTCATGTGGTCGATGACCGCAGAATCTGGGTGATCGCAGAGGCACTGCGCCGCGGCGTTTCCTATGACCATATTTATGAAATTACCAAGATCGACCGCTGGTTTATCGATAAGCTGGCAATTCTGGTAGAGATGGAGCAGCACTTAAAGAGCGAAGAACTGACGGTAGATCTGTTAAAAGAAGCAAAGAGAATCGAGTTCCCGGACAACGTTATCGCAGAGCTTACCGGAAAGACCGAGGAAGAGATCAAACAGATGCGTTATGCAAACGGTATCGTTGCAGCATATAAGATGGTGGATACCTGTGCCGCAGAGTTTGCTGCAGAGACACCGTATTACTACAGTGTTTACGGAAGTGAGAACGAGGCTGCAGAGACCACACCGCAGAAAAAGGTTCTGGTTCTTGGTTCCGGTCCGATCCGTATCGGTCAGGGTATCGAGTTTGATTTCTGTTCCGTACACTGTACCTGGGCATTTGCAAAGGAAGGCTGGGAGACTGTCATTATCAACAACAACCCGGAGACCGTTTCCACCGACTTTGATATTGCAGACAAGCTGTATTTTGAGCCGTTGACCGCAGAGGATGTCGAGTCCATCGTAAATATTGAAAAGCCGGACGGAGCTGTGGTACAGTTCGGTGGACAGACAGCGATCAAACTGACAGAGGCGCTTATGAAGATGGGCGTTCCGATTCTTGGAACCAAGGCAGAGGATGTCGATGCCGCAGAGGATCGTGAGCTTTTTGATGAGATTCTGGAGAAGACTCATATTCCGAGAGCAGCCGGTGGAACCGTATTCACCGCAGAGGAAGCCAAAGAAGTTGCAAACCGTCTTGGTTATCCGGTTCTTGTCCGTCCTTCCTATGTACTTGGTGGACAGGGAATGAAGATTGCGTTTAACGATGAGGAGATCGAGGAATTCATCGGAATCATCAACCGTATCGCGCAGGATCATCCAATCCTTGTAGATAAATATTTACAGGGTAAGGAGATCGAGGTCGATGCTGTATGTGACGGAACGGATATTCTTATCCCTGGTATTATGGAGCATATCGAGCGTACCGGTGTGCACTCCGGAGACAGTATTTCCGTATATCCGGCTCCAACGATCAGTGATAAGGTAAAGGATACCATCGTAGAGTATACAAAGCGTCTGGCACAGGCACTGCATGTGGTCGGTCTGATCAATATCCAGTTCATCGCCATGAATGAGGAAGTATATGTCATCGAGGTAAATCCGCGTTCCTCAAGAACCGTGCCGTACATCAGTAAGGTGACGGGTATTCCGATCGTCGATCTGGCAACGAAGGTTATCATCGGAAATACGATCCGTGGTCTGGGCTATGAGCCGGGACTTGCACCAGTGGCAGATTATATCGCCATCAAGATGCCGGTATTCTCCTTTGAGAAACTGCGTGGGGCAGAGATCAGCCTTGGACCGGAGATGAAGTCTACCGGTGAGTGTCTGGGTATCGCAAAGACATTCAATGAGGCACTGTACAAAGCATTCCTTGGAGCAGGTGTACAGCTTCCGAAATACAAGCAGATGATTATGACGGTAAAGGATGCTGATAAGCCGGAGGCTGTCGGTGTGGCAAAGCGTTTTGAAGCACTCGGCTACAAAATCTACGCAACACGAAGCACTGCAAAGTATCTGCAGGAGCACGGCGTCAATGCACTGCGTGTCAATAAGATTTCGCAGGAGTCACCAAATGTAATGGATCTGATCCTTGGCCACAAGATCGACCTTGTCATCGATACACCGACACAGGGTAACGGTGATAAGACAAGAGACGGATTCTTAATCCGTCGTAATGCAATCGAGACCGGTGTGTACTGTATTACCGCTATGGATACCGCAAATGCGCTGGCACGTTCTTTAGAGACCGCTCATGGGGAGCTTACTCCAGTGGATATTGCAACGGTTAAGAATATGTAAGATAAAATAAAAACAGTCCCTTACCAATAGGTACAGGGGCTGTTTTTACATATAAAATTTTATTTGTCCAGATGCTGTTCGATAAGAACCAGAATCACATAGGCAATTAGGGAATAGAGAACAAATAAGACACATTGGTTTACGAAAGAACCAATATCAGCCGGATCACGGAACTGATGAATAAACTGGTTTATCCCCAACAGAGGACAGATACATCCGACAGGTACCACAATTTTCCGGAGAAAGTGAATGATTTCCTGTTTATGGCGCTTTCCGCTCAATAAAACAAGGGAGCAACAGATTCCGATGTAAATGAGGAGTGTTGGAAATCCCAAAGATCCAGCATATCCGGTAAAAGCATATGTGTAAATATTGCAAACAGTCCGGTAAGGATCAATAAAACGATACCCGCTGCACAGGGAAGGAGTGCAAAGCGCTGTTGTTTTTGATTGTCTTCCAAAAGGTTCATCATATTTTCCTCCGCTTTCATAGAATAAATTTCCGGTGTTAATTTTTCACCGGAGAGAAGTTCATTGACATTGATATCGAGAGTAGCACAAAGTTCGTTCAGATCGAAGTGTCAGGAATGCTGTTTCCGTTTTCCCATTTGGATATGGTTTTATCACTGACGCCGATCCGGTCACCGAGATCTTTCTGTGTAAATCCTTTGGCTTTTCTGGATTGTTGTATAAATTCGCCAATATTATTTTGTGACATAGTGGAACCTCCATTTCGTAAGAGACAGTTGCTGCAGTGTCTGTCTGCTTTCAGTATAGAAGAAACGTGCAGAGAATACAATCTATGAGTTGGAGAGTTGGAGGTTCGCAGTCTCAGAGAAAGAGAAGGACGGTTCCGTCGAAAAAATTCTCCCAAAAGGAGAATCTGAAAGAAATGGCTTTCAAAAAGGAATCACTCATTTTATAATAGAATGAACAGACAAGAGAGGATACAAAATATGGACAAGAAAAATGAATATCAGGATGAGGGATTAAGGGGCAACGAAAAAATCGAAGAAGCCATTTTTTTACTTCAAAAAGAACCTTCACAGGAACAGCTTGCGCATACATTGACCGTAATTCGCAGACGGATGCAGGAGGGGGGACAACTGATCGTTGCCGTGGAACCGGACCCGGCACAGGCGCAAATGAAGTTACAGACAGTGAGGACTCCGGACGGTAAAATCTGGTGGTCGGCATTTACCAGTTTTGAGGAAGAATTAAAAGGTGCAGATCAGGTGAAGTCGACATTTTTGTCAGAGATCGGCAGGATGTTTGAAGCAGCACTTACTGTGCCGGAGATTGCAGGGATTATTATCAATCCCTGGAACCGGACAATCATGCTGGATAAACATCTGATCCGGATTATTATGCCGGATTGAAAATTTTTAATATTTTTTGTCCATATGCCGTTCCGGTGAATTTTTATTACAGCGAAGAGGAAGGTAAAATTTATTTTCACGGCGCGGCGGTCGGACATAAGGCAGATGCACTTAAAAAAGATGACAGAGTATGTTTTACCGTTTACGGGAATGAAATGGTCAAAGAAGAACCGTGGACTCCGTTTTTACAGAGTGTGGTAGTATTCGGGAGATGCCGGATTCTCGAAGACAGAAACCGGACAATAGATCTGGTGAGACAGATTGCAAAAAAGTATTACCCGGATGATGCTCTGATAGAAGGAGAAATTGCCCAGTCTGGAAGAGCCGTACAGGTTTACGAAATTACGATCGAGCATCTCAGCGGAAAAGAAATTCAGGAGCGCTGATAGATAAGGGAATGAGAAATAGAAAAAGTAAGCCTGCAAAGATGCGCACCCCGCGGAGCGAAAGATTATGCAACACATCCGCCCGGGTGCAAAAGTGTGCGGCAGTTTTTCCATATTTTTCACCTATTTTTGTAAGGACAGGGTTGGTAAAAATATCGTTTCGTCCCTCGGCAAACGGTCCTCAGGATTCCGGTTGGCAGTTGTATTTCTGTAAATATTCTCTGGCAACTTTCTGCTGCTGGAAGACATGGGTTTCGATCTGGTTTACCGCAGGCTTTACGGTTGCAAAGTGCTGGATGTCCAAATAACGGTCCGGACCGAAATTGGATACACCGATGGCGCGCAGTTTTCCGGCCTTATACAGTTCTTTCATCGCGCGGTAAGTGCCGTAATAATCGCCAAACGGCTGGTGAATGAGCAGCAGATCCAGATAGCTGGTCTGTAATTTTTCCATGGATTCCAGAATGGATGCCTTTGCTTTTTCATAGCCGGCATTGGTGATCCATACTTTGGTTGTCAGGAAAAATTCTTCACGCGGCAGACCGCAGGAAGCGAGTGTGGCACTACACCTTCTTCATTGTAATACGCCTGTGCAGTGTCGATGCTTCGGTAGCCGATTTCAATGGCATCGAGCACGCAGTGCTTCGTGTCTTCCGGCGGTGTCTGGTAAACACCATATCCGAGTTTTGGCATTTTGATTCCGTTGTTTAAGGTAACATATTCCACGTTTCGTTCCTCCTTGCTTTTTCCTATTTACGAAGTGTGACATTTTTTGAAATGTAAGATTGCTTTCTGATTATGACTTTATTATGAGGTGACGAGAGCGATCCACGGATTAGAAATTAAAATCTTTTTAATTTAGGAGACACATATTTATGTTCCATTCAAAACTTAAAGAAACTCTTAATCATTCTATCGCAAAAGTTACATCTGATAGAGATTCTTTTGTTTCTCATCCGGAAAAAGATTTTTGCGTGTCCGAGAACTCTCTCCGGAGCAGATTATTTTGTCCCTTAGTTCTTAAGGTGAATCCTTTACCAAGCGTGAATTCCTGGATTTTTTTCAAATGTCAGCAGATGCCCCTTCTATATCCGTCTTAAATCAAAGATGCTCCCAGAAACTTTGGAAACCTTATTAATAGTTTTTTGCACCGTTTTTCTCAAGTATAAGGGAGTGCCTTTTTGGTGTCA
>ENA-OQAY01000046-OQAY01000046.1-human-gut-metagenome-genome-assembly--contig:-NODE-46-length-26551-cov-1.934718_pt1 | contig 26551 bp, 18 predicted proteins | sample MGYA00242740_ERZ504537 | MGnify/ENA primary metagenome ERZ504537 (study PRJEB26092, sample SAMD00036272) | human gut metagenome | host: Homo sapiens | study: EMG produced TPA metagenomics assembly of... | reverse complement strand
TACTCTCCATATAATATAATAATATTATTAATAAATTTTTCAATTTCTTTTATTGACATAATAAGATTTTCTTCAATATCTTTATCATAATTTATTCCGATTTTCTCCCAAAATTCTTTTCCAATAAGTTTATTTAAAGATTTAGGTATAGTTGAAGAACAATTCGTATTAATACAGGCTACAAACCAATGATTTTGAAACTTACTTAATTCATCTATTGTTCGTTTAGTCTGAGAACCTGTTAATGTATTTTTTTGTGTTTTTAATTGTGTATAATATAATTTATTATCATATAATACAATAATATCAACCTCTGGTATTTTATAACCTAAATCAAGTTCTGGAGAAATTACATTAGGTGCTAAATCGGCTATTTTTTCCCACAATAATCCTAATTTTGTACTATATGTACGAGTAATTGCATTTGCTGCACTTAATTTATAAGCATTTGCTAATTGATATATATTATTTTTTTTATTACAGCTATCATTTTTTAATTTAATAAGCTCTGGTTTTATATCTCTAGTAAAATCTTCAAAAAGTTTTTTAATCATATGACGCTTATCTTGTTTTAATTCTAACATATTATAGATTTCTTGTTCTGTATAAAATTTATTCATAAAAACACCCCTTAATAAAATTTACTTGATATATTTTTTATAATATGATAATATTGGTCTATAATAATTTCGTTTTGGAAATAAGGAGATTACCACTTGAAAGAAAATCTATTATCAGTTAAAGACATTTCTAAAAAATTAAAAGTAACTACTCAATATGTACGCCAACTAATCCGTAATAATTCTATAAAAGCTTTATCTGTTGGTAATCAATGGATAATAACAGAAGACGATTTAAATAACTATATGAAAGAACATAACATTATAATAGAACCAGATGATCATTCATATAAAAAAAGGAAATACCTAATATAACAGCCTTAAGTTTTTTTTCTGGTGCAATGGGATTAGATATTGGTATGAATAATGTAGGTATTCCTACATTATTAGCTTGTGAATCTAATAAATATTGCCGAATGACTATTAATGAAAATAATAAAAATATTGCTCTAATTGGAGATATAACAAAATATACATCTCAAGAAATATTAAAAATGGCAAATATTCCAGAAGGAAGAAAAGTAGACATTATCTTTGGTGGTCCGCCATGCCAAGCCTTTAGCACAGCCGGCTCTCGTCGTGCCTTTGATGATGAACGAGGCAATGTATTTTTACATTTTCTAGATATAATAGGAGAAATAAAACCTACCTATATAGTAATTGAAAATGTTCGTGGTTTACTTTCAGCTTCTTATCCATATAAAAAAATTCTTAAGCCTTTTAAAGGTGGTGCTTTATTAATCATCTTAGATAAATTAAGAAGTTTTGGATATAATATTTCATTTAATTTATATAATGCTGCAAATTACGGTGCACCACAAACACGAGAAAGAGTTATCCTTATTGGAAAATTAAATGGAAATAAATTACCTTACCTACAACCAACACATTCTAATGATATAAAATTTAAATTAAAGCCATGGCATACATTACAAGATGCTTTCTCTTCTTTAAAACCAAATACGGAACATCATTATATAGAATTTCCTGAAAAGCGATTAAAATATTATAAAATGTTAACTGAAGGTCAATATTGGAAACATTTACCTTTAAATGAACAGAAAGAAGCTATGGGAAAAGCTTACTATTTGGGTGGAGGCAAAACTGGATTTTATAGAAGATTATCATTATCCAAACCTTCTCCGACATTAGTAACAAATCCAACAATGCCAGCTACAGATTTATGTCATCCAATTTGTAATAGACCTTTAAGTATAGAAGAATATAAAGCAATCCAAGGATTTCCTACTGATTGGAAAATCTGTGGTCCTATTTTAGAACAATATAAACAAATTGGTAACGCTGTTCCAATAAAACTAGGTGAAGCTATTGGTAAAGCTATTCTTGATGACATGAATAATGTTAATCAGCCAACTATTAAAGATTTTAAATACTCTCGATATTTAAATACAAATGAAACTGACTGGGAATATGTTACTCGTAATTTATATGAAAAATTACTATCTACATCTCTATTTTAAATATAGTATATAGTAAAATTATTTACCAATTTTACTAATAATTTCTTATACATCAAAAATTATTCTAAAAACAATCTATTTTATTATAAATTTAACTCTAAATAACTGCAATTAAATATTACATTCTTATATTCTTTATTATAAAAATAGGCTACATCTCATAAGATGCAGTCTATTTTTATTTATGCAGATTATTTTTATACTTAAAGCACTCTTCACATTTAATAGCACAATCTTCCATTTCAAAAACATTAGATTTTCTTTTAACTCCAATATAAGGAATATTTTTTTCATTGCAGATATCAATAATTTCTTTTCGTTTAATTGGAGGCATTCTATTTCCTAAATATACCTTAGTAATTGGAAAAAATGGCATACAATATTTACTAGCCTCTTGATTTTTTTCCATAGGAAGTAATAATCTCCATTCATTTTGAAATGCCCAATCTATACTTTTTCGTAATGCACCATGAAAATATATATTCCATAAAGCGTCTTTATTCATTCGTTCATCTTGTATTTTTATAAGACGTTCTGTTATATCTGGACGAATTTTACAATAAATCATTGGATAAAGATTTTGATATATTTCTTGATATTTCTCTTCATTAGGCAAAATCTCATATTCAAGACAAAAACCTCTATGACAATCTGCATATGCTCCACCCCACATTAATTGTGAATATGGAGTAGTTGCAAAGCAAGTAACTCTAAAAGTATTCTTTAATCTATCATTAAATTCATTAAACTCATCAAAAATTGTTTTTCCTATTGCTATACCTAAATCATTATTATTTTCCCTTAAATTTATTTCCAATCTAGTGCAAAACAATTCATTTGATAATTGTTTTATTTCTGAATCTGGTTTTTGAATAAATGCATTTCTACTATCATTAAAATTTTTAAAAGATGTATATATTACATTTAAAAAAATATTTCCAATTTCTTGCATAGATAATGTTTTATCTACTTCAATTCCACAACGACTACAATACTCTATTAATCGCAATTTCTGATATTTTTCAAAATCAATATTAATATCTGAATCATATACATCATCAAAATTATTAGGTGTTTGCATATATACAGTATTATCTCTTAAAGCTTGTATAGAATAATTTGCTTTAGTTTTTTCTTCTATTGTATTAGGGAAATATTTATATAATTTTTTAGGCATAATTTTTCTTGTTTGTAAACTATATTCTTGACACCCCATTTTTTCTATCTCATTAATATTCGCAGGCATCATGTTTATCATACAAAGAAATGGGGCAATTTGTGATAAATATGATATTACCTTACCAAAATCTTTAAAATCTTTTATTTCATCAATAATCATAAAAACCCTTCTATCATAAATTATCTTTTATTCATATCGCCAATTATACCACTTACATATTAAACAAAATATATAATTTTATTTTTCCATATTATATCTTCTTCTATAATACTCTATCGTTCTATACTCTAAAACATCTTTCATATTATCTACAAAAACTTTATTTTTTATAATATCATTTAGATTTTCATTTAAAGCTAATGCAAAATTTTCTTTCTCTACAAAGAAGCCTTTCCCTGAAGATTTTAGATATTTTATCGGCATGATTTTTGCTTTTGCTAGATGTTGTTTATCTGTTATCTTTAAATATTTATCATAAGTCATATCACTTGCAAAATCTTTCCAGTTTTTATTTTTACTGAAAAATTTTTTCCATGTGAATAAAACATCTTCATCTGTTATCGCTGATTTTATATTTCCTTGATTATAAAAAGCATATAATATCGGCATTTTATATACTTTTTGCATATCTGTCGTTTCTATTAAATTGATAAAATCTCTGCCAATAGTTTTATATACTGCTTTTTCATCATCAGACAACTCATTTAAATCATTTAAGAAATCTAAATAATGTCTGAATGGATTTTCTTTTGCATGGCTCATACAGTATTGATAAATACTATCTTCCATATAAGTGAATAACTCCACTCTTGTTGGTCTTTGCTCTAACAATTCCTTGATACGAAAATATTCATTATTTATTTTTTCCTTCATGGTCAAAGTTTTCATATCCATTTGTTTAAATAAATCTATTAATTGCATATCGAAATCAAGGATACAATCATCAGGTAAATCTTTTTCTTGATATACATAAGTTCTTTTACCTTCTGTTGTACTTTCAGTCAATAGCGAAATAAATTTGCCTGCTTTTACATAATTGCCGATAAAATCCAATACATTTAAGTATTTTTTACCTTGATAAGTGCGAAGTCCTCTACCTAATTGTTACAAGAAAATAATCGGCGATTGAGTAGGTCGCAAAAACATCACCATATCTACAGAAGGAATATCCACACCTTCATTAAACATATCTACAGAAAAAATGACTTTTATCTGCCCTTGTTTCAATTTATTTATAGCTTCTTTTCGCTCCATAGCATACTCGCCACTGCCTTCACTGTAGACCGCCACCGAAGCAATACCTCGTTTATTGAAATCTTTTGCCATCATTTCTGCATGTTGTTTAGAACAGCAAAAAGCTAAAGCTTGCTTTGAAACATATTTTTGATAATATTTATAAATCAATTCAAATCTTTTTGTATTAGCTTGATAAATATTTGTGAGTTCTTCTTCATTATATCGACCTTTCACTAAATGCAAATGTGAATAATCTGTTTCGTCATATATACCATAATAGTGAAAAGGCACTAATATTCCTTTATTTATCGCTTCTTTTAAAGTTATTTCATAAGGCACATTATAATCACATAATTCATATATATTTTTTCCATCTAAGCGCTCTGGGGTGGCAGTTAAGCCTAAAAGAAATTTTGGTTTGAAATAATTCACTATTTTTTTATATTGAGCAGTAACTGCATGATGAAATTCATCTATGATGATATATTCAAAATAATCTCTAGGAAAATATGCTTCATTTAAGTATTCGTCTTTAGCCAATGTCATGACAGAAGCAAAAATCATGGATTTATCTTTATCTTTTTGTCCTCCATAAAAAAGCCCATAATCTTCAGATTTACGAACATTTCTAAAAGCTTCTACTGCTTGATATAAAATTTCTTCTCTATGTGCTACAAATAATATTCTTTTATAATTAACTGAGTCAAATGCTGATAAATACGTTTTGCCAATGCCTGTGGCTGCATGAATTAAAGCTTTTGTCGCTCCTTCATTTCTACTGTTATTCAAAGCGTATAAAGCTTCTATCTGTACCCCTCTTGGCTGAATTAATAGTGTGATATTTTTATTTTCTGTTTTATATTGTTCTAAATCCTTGATTATTGCTGGTTTCCGCCAGTATTTAGCATATCTATATAATTCTTCATCAGTGATAGCAATAGCATGATTATAAAATAAATCCTCAAAAGTCATGAAAAACTGCTGAAAACTATCTTTATCCAGTAAATTATTAAATCTATAATTCCATTCAATACCTGTAGTTAAAGCACTTCTTGAGATATTTGATGAACCTATATATATTTCACTATAGTCATCATAATGAAAGAAATAAGCTTTAGGGTGAAATGAATGTGTATTATCATCATAAAATCTTAAATCTACTTGATTATTTAATTCTTGTTTTATCAAATACAACGCTGATGGCTGTGTTATATTTAAATAATTTCCTGTCAAAATCCTTATCGGTATTTTCTTAGCTACTGCCTGTTTCAAATCTTTTAGAAGTAAACGCACTCCTGACTCCATCAAAAATGAAACAATGATATCTATTCTTTTAGCCTTATCTATACTGTTTTTTAATTGAAAATATAATTGCTTAGATTTTGTCTGTCCACCAGTTAAAACATTTGTAAAATTTATTATTTCTTCCTTAAGATTAGATTGAGCCATTTTTCATTTCCTCGCTGTGGTCTTACGTCTGCTGTTATCCATTGTTCTTCTACTTTCAGATTCTCTACATTGGCAATCAATTTGGCAAAACTATCTTCTGTCATATCTGTGAAAAATCTGCCGTTTCGCTCACCAGAAAAATCTCCATATTTAAATGATGTATAGATTATGCCTTCATCTTTTAGAGCCTTACTCATTCGCTTAAAAACATCAACTAAATCATCTAAAGATAAATGCAATATAGAAGAACAAGCCCATATACCATCATATTTATTTACTATAGATAATTCATTAAAATACATATGATTAACTTTTATATTTGTATATTCACTAGCGATTTTACAAAGTTCTATCGAACCATCTATCGCATCTACATTAAAATCTTTAGCTAAAAAATACTTCGTATCTCTACCAGAACCACAGCCAAAATCTAAAATATAACCTTTAGCTGGCAATTTATTTATAAACTTATCTTGAGTAGTCTTAAAATCCACATTTAAAGTTCCCTCAACAAATTCTTTAGCATTAGTATCATAATAATTTATAGTCTTATTCAACATAAAATAAACCCTTCTTAAATATATCAATATATTATTTTATTATACACTATCTATTTAACTAAAAAATTAATAAAAAAAGGATATGACTTTATGCCATATCCTTCACTTTTTTACATATTTTATACTAAAAACAATTTCATTCTAAACTTTTTGCCGTTATCGGCAAGTTATTAACTAAAAATATCAATTATTTTTCAATTTTATTTTGCCGATAAAAATAAAAACCAATTTTAAACTACTATCAATAATTATATTATCAATCAAGCTTTAACATACGATAGCCAATCCCTATATGTGTTTGAATATATTCTGGATTAGCTGTATCTATTTCTATTTTCTTACGCAATGTTGCCATAAATACACGCAAAGAAGCTACATTATTATCCCAAGCATTACCCCATACTTCTCGTGTTATATAAGTATGCGTTAATACTTTGCCTATATTTTTAGCCAATAAACATAATAATTTATATTCAATCGGTGTTAAATGTAATTCTTTACCTCTACAATATGCACAACCAGATACATAATCTATCTTTAACTCGCCATTAACAAATATACTATTTTCCTTATGCGGAGTTTGTACATAATTTATCCTGCGAATAGTAACTCTAAGTCTAGCTAAAAATTCTTCTACAGAAAAAGGCTTTGTTATATAATCATCTGCCCCAGCATCTAAAGCTCAATTTTATCTCTATCTTCACATCTAGCACTAATTACAATAATTGGCATATTTGACCACGAACGAACTTTTGTTATAATTTCTACCCCATCCATATCAGGAAGCCCCAAATCCAATAGCATAATATCTGGTTGATTTGATACTGCTTCTAATAAAGCCTGTGAGCCTGTAGTTGCTACGTGAAATTTATAATTTTGCATTTTTAATGTAGTAGATATTAAATTTCTAACTGCTGCATCATCTTCAACAATTAATATCATTGGCTTATTCATTAAAATTAATCTCCTCTTTTGGTAACGTAAATATAAAAACTGTTCCTTGTGGTTTATTATCTCTTACTTTTATCTCTCCACCATGTGCCATAATAATAGATTTACACAAACTAAGACCTATACCAATTCCTCTTCTACTATCAGCTACAGTAGAATTTGCTGTATAAAACATTTCAAAAAGCTTATCTTTTGCTTCATCACTAATGCCTTGACCATTATCTGCGATAGAAACTTCAATTTTATCACGTTTTATTTTTGCACTAATAGTAATAGTTGAATCTTTTGGGGTATATTTTATGGCATTATCTATTATATTTATAAATACTTGTACTAATAAACGTGCGTCAACTTTTACCATCATTATATCTTTTGTTTCTTCAAAAACTATATGATGATTTTTTCCTCGACGATATAAATGCTTTAAAGCTTCATTTATAATATCGTCTAATAACTCAGTTTGTAAGTTAATCTTCATCGTCTTATTTTCTATACGCGTAATAAATAAAATATTCTCTACTAAATTAATCAACCACATTGAATCATCATAAATATTATTATATAATTCCTGTCGTTTAACATCATCTATTTTAGCGCTATTACTTAATAAAAAGTCAGCATTACCAGAAATACTTGTAAGTGGTGTTCTTAAATCATGCGAAATTGAACGCAACAAATTTGACCTAAGCTGTTCATTTTTTGCTTGTAAATAAATTTCTTGACGCTTTTTACTATATATTTCTTTTTCTAAAGCTAATGCACATTCACCTAAAATAGATAAGACCAAATTATTTTCAAATACATCTAAATCCTCATTATCAATAGCTATACCTACGACACCATATACATTATCTTTAGAACGAATTGCCAAATACTGACATTTAGCATTATTTAATGTACCTGTTTTTACACCTGCTCGTTTATTATTTTTATAAACCCATTGTGCTACAGCTCTTTCATTACTATTTATCAATTGTTCTGTATGAACATCATTTTTTACATTATAAACAACAGGTGGCAATAAACCTTTTTTATCCGCACTATAATACACTATTGTTTTGTTTAACAATTTTAAAAGTTGATGAGATGTAACTGTTGCTATAGCTGCATCACTGCCTGCTTGTTGCAATAATTGATTTGTCTCTAATAATATTTTAGTTCGATAAGCTAATTTAGCAGACTGTATAGCTTGTTTTTTTATTTTATTAGTAAGACCTCCTGTAACAAAAGCTGATACAAACATTACAGAGAACGTAATAATATATACTGGGTCATATGCCGTAAAAGTATATCTAGGTTCAATAAATAAAAAATCAAATGCTAATACATTCAAAACAGATAATACTACACTATATAATCTCTTCGATGTTTTTAAGGCAGCAATTAATACACCTAAGATATATACTGTCATGATATTAGCTTCGCCTAAATTCATTGAATAAAATAACATACCAATCATACTAGTTATTATTAAAATAACTAATATAGTTATAATATCTGATGTATTACATATCTCTCTTTCATTTACGGATTTCTTCCAAAAATTTTTATAAAATAAAGCTTTATTATCTGGAATTACATGTATATCTAAATTCGGTAATTGTTCAATTAATTTATCGGTAAAAGATTTACGCATTAAACGCATAAATCCATTTCTAGCAGTACTTCTTCCTATAACTAATTTTGATACACCAGCAAGTCTTGCAAATTCTGCTATTTGAAACGGTATATCTTCTCCTACTACCATTTCAATTTTTGCTCCTAATTGCTCTGCTAAATGAATATTTTCCTTCAATCTTTTTTTATTTTCTAATGAAGTTTTTTCAAAACTTGATGTCTGTACAAATAAAGCTGTAAATTGAGCTTTAAAAGCATTTGCCATTCTTGCCGCTGTACGAATAATCTTAGAATTTGATGGCGATGATGATAAACATACTAAAATATGTTCATTCGTATAATAATCTTTATTATTTTCATTCTTAACCTTTAAAGATATTTTATTTACTCTATCAGCCATGCGACGAAGTGCAATTTCTCTAAGCGCTGTTAAATTTTCAACAGTAAAAAAATTGCCTAATGCCCTATCAGCTTGTTCTTTTTGGTAAATTTTTCCTTCTGATAAACGTGTTACTAAATCCGATGGTTCTATATCTACTAATTCCACTTGCTCAGCTTCATCAAAAATTCTATCTGGTATACGTTCTCTCACAATTATTTTGGTAATTGAAGCCACAATATCATTTAAGCTTTCTATATGTTGTACATTAATTGTTGTATATACATCAATGCCTGCTTTTAATAATTCTTCAATATCCTGATAACGTTTGATATGACGACAACCATCTGCATTTGTATGTGCTAATTCATCAACCAAAATTAATTGTGGATTTCTTTTTATAGCTGCATCTAAATTAAATTCATTTAAAGTTATATCTTTATGATTAATCACTAATGGTGAAATTACTTCTAAACCATTAACTAAAGCTGCAGTTGCTGGTCTTGCATGAGGTTCTATATAGCCTGCTACTACATCAATTCCTTGTTTTTTCGCTTCATGTGCAGCTTCTAACATAGCATAAGTTTTGCCAACACCTGCTGCATAGCCAAAAAATATTTTTAATTTTCCTTGTTTTGATTCATGCTCTTCTATATGAATTTGTTCCAAAATTTTCTCTGGCGATTTTCGTATAATTGGCATATAAGCCCCTCCCAATTACATATATGTTATAAACCAATATACCTCCACATCAAAATATATTTGATATATATTTGACGTGGAGGTTATCCCTTTAAAATATTAAATTATCTTATCTAACATTAAATTAACTTTTAAAACATTTACTGTTTCTTCACCAAATAAGCCTAATACTTTATGATTAGTACATTTATCGATAATAGCATTTACTTCTTCTTTAGTCATATTATTTTCACGAGCTAATCTTTCTACTTGGTATTTTACTGCAGCTACAGATATATCTGGATCTAAACCGCTACCAGAATTAGTAACCAAATCTACAGGAATAGGCTCATTACCTTTTTCTGGATTAGCTTTTCTAATTTTTTCTACACGCTGTGCTATTAATTTTTCATAATCTTCACTTGCAGGACTTAAATTTGATGGAGCTGCATATGCTAACTGATTTCCCTCAGTATCTTTATAAGTACTAACATCAATTTTTGTTATACGACCCCACATATATCTATCACTTGTATATTGTTGACCTAATAATTCACTACCATATTTTACACCATTTACTTCGATAATTTTGCCGTTTGCAGAGTTTGGAAATAATACCTGACAAATACCTGTCATTACCATTGTATAAATAAATCCACAAAAAACAGTGAAAGTAATTACTGATAGCAATGCTTTTTTGAAATTATCCATTACAAACTCACCTTTCTTAAACTAGACCTAGACCAACTAATATAACATCAATAATTTTTATACATATAAATGGCACTATAATACCGCCTAAACCATAAATCAAAAGATTTCTTTTTAACAATTCCCCTGCGGGTACTTCACGATATTTTACACCTTTTAAAGCCAAAGGAATTAATGCCACAATGATAAGTGCATTATAAATTATTGCTGATAAAACTGCAGATTGAGGACTGTGTAAATTCATGATATTTAATGCCGATAATCCAGGATATAAAGATAAAAATAATGATGGTATTATCGCAAAATATTTTGCTAAATCATTAGCAATACTAAATGTAGTTAAACTACCACGAGTCATTAACAATTGTTTACCAATGCGAACTACTTCAATTAATTTTGTAGGTGAAGAATCTAAATCTACCATGTTACCAGCTTCTTTAGCAGCCTGAGTGCCTGTATTCATTGCTACTGCTACATCTGCTTGAGCAAGTGCTGGAGCATCATTTGTACCATCACCAGTCATTGCTACTAAATGACCTTTAGCTTGAAAATCACGTATCATGCTAATTTGCCTTCTGGTGTAGCTTCTGCTAGAAAGTCATCTACACCTGCTTCAGCGGCTATAGCTGCTGCTGTTAATGGGTTATCACCTGTAATCATAATAGTTTTAATACCCATTTTACGAAGGTCAGCAAATTTTTCTGCTACACCATCTTTTACAATATCTTTTAAATTAATAACACCTAATATTTTATAATCTTGAGCTACAACCAATGGTGTACCACCTATTTGAGCTACACGTTTCACAGCTTCCTCACACTGTGCAGAATAAATACCACCATTTTCTATTACATAAGATTTTACTGCATCAGCAGCACCTTTTCTAATTTCATGTCCATCATAATTTACACCACTCATTCTAGTTTTAGCAGTGAACGGTATAAATTCCATATGATTTTCCTCAATATTTCTACCACGAATGCCAAATTTTTCTTTAGCCAAAATTACAATACTACGACCTTCAGGTGTTTCATCTGCTAAAGAAGATAATTGAGCTGCATTTGCCAAAGTTTTTTCATCAATTCCATCTACAGGAATAAATTCAGAAGCTTGACGATTTCCAAGTGTTATTGTGCCTGTTTTATCAAGCATTAAAATATCAACATCACCAGCAGCTTCAATAGCACGACCGCTCATTGCTAATACATTAGCTTGATTTAATCTACTCATACCAGCTATACCAATAGCTGAAAGCAAAGCACCAATTGTCGTAGGAGCTAAACACACAAGTAAAGCGACTAAAGTTGTTATTGAAGAAGGATTTTCCATACCTGCTTGTTTAGCAGAAAAATCAGAGTAAGTATATAAAGACATTGTTACTAAAATGAAAATAATAGAAAGAGCTATTAAAAAAATCTGCAAAGCCATTTCATTTGGAGTTTTCTTTCTCGCAGCGCCTTCAACCATAGAAATCATTTTGTCCAAGAAAGATTCGCCACTATCACAAGTAACACGAACTACAAGCCAATCAGAAGTAACAGTCGTACCACCTGTTACAGCACTACGGTCGCCACCACTTTCTCTAATAACTGGAGCAGATTCACCTGTTATTGCTGATTCATCAACAGATGCTGCCCCTTCAATTACTTCACCATCAGCAGGAATTTGTCGACCTGCTTTAACAATAACAATGTCTCCTTTTTTTAATGAAGAAGATACTACTACCTCATAATTTTCTTTATTATTTACATCATGAAGTTTATACGCTTCTACATCTTTTTTAGCTGCACGAAGTGCATCAGCTTGTGCCTTGCCCCTGCCTTCAGCAATAGCTTCAGCAAAATTAGCAAAAATACAAGTTAACCATAAAATTATAGCAATTGCTAAAGTATAACCAGATGAAACATCTTGTACACCACTAAGTGATGCTACCCAAAGTAAAGAAGTCAAAATTGCTGAAATATATACTAATAACATTACAGGGTTTTCAGCTTGCACTTTTGGACTTAATTTTACAAATGAATCTTTAATAGCTCTTACAACCATTTGATTATCACTGAGAGCTGATTTAGTTTTTATCATTATTTTTAGCACTCCCCTTATGAAATCATGCTGAAATATTCAGCAATAGGTCCCAAAGATAACGCTGGGAAAAAGTTTAGCGCACCTACTAAAATTACAATAAATATCAACAAGAACACAAACATTGCATTACTTGTAGATAAAGTACCTGCGGTAACTGCCACTTTTTTCTTCTGTACTAAACTACCTGCTATAGCTAAAATACCAACAATAGGTAATAAACGTGCAAAAATCATAGTTAAACCAATACTAGTATTTAAAAATGGTGTATTCGCATTAAAGCCAGCAAATGCAGAACCATTATTGCCACCAGCAGAAGAATAAGCATATAACATTTCAGAAAAACCATGAGCTCCTACATTATTTAAACTGTCTGCTACACTAGGCACTATAGCTGCAATGCCACTTGCTACTAAAATACCAATTGGTGTTGCCAAACATACAAGTACAGCCCATTTCATTTCAAATGGTTCTATTTTTTTACAGAGATATTCTGGTGTACGACCAACCATTAACCCAGCAATGAATACTGTTAATATGGCAAACGCTAACATACCATATAAACCACAACCAACACCGCCAAAAATAACTTCTCCTAATTGCATTTGAAGCATTGTAACTAAACCGCCAAGAGGTGTATAACTATCATGCATAGAGTTTACTGAACCATTTGATGCAGCTGTTGTATAAGCTGCCCAAGTAGAAGATTGAACTATACCAAAACGAGCTTCTTTACCTTCCATATTTCCTCCAGCTTGATAATCCGTACTAACAATATCTACAGCACCATTTTGAGCAAGCTGTGGTGTACCGTTCTGTTCATTTATCGCTATTACTGATAAAAATGCTATCAACATAATATACATAGCTGTAAAAATAGCAATGCCTTGTTTTTTATCTCTTATATTACGACCAAATGTAAAACATAATCCTGCTGGAATTAATAATAAAGCAGTGCATTCTATCATATTTGTAAGTGAATTAGGGTTTTCTAATGGATGCGCAGAATTTACACCAAAGAAACCTCCACCATTTGTACCTAACTGTTTAATAGCAATCTGACTTGCACCAGGTCCCATTGGCACAAATTGTTTTGTAACAATTGTCGCATCTTCTACTTTTTCGCCATCAACAAATACTACATTATTATTTCTATCAATCGTTGCATTTTCAATAATATTCCCCTCACTATCTACAGCAATAGGTTCAACTAATTGTACTTCTTGTCCTGGAGATAAATTCTGTACTACACCTTGAGAAGCTAAAGCCATAGTAACTACTACACTTAATGGTAATAAAATATAAATTATAGAACGTGTTAAATCCACCCAAAAATTACCAATAGTTTTTGATTTTGCTCTAACAAATGCACGGATTAAAGCGAATAAAACTGCTATACCAGTTGCTGCTGAAACAAAGTTTTGCGTAGTAAGTCCCATAAATTGAGAAAAATAACTTAATTGTGCTTCACCACTATATGCTTGCCAGTTTGTATTTGTAGCGAAACTTGCTGCTGTATTAAAAGATAAGTGCCAACTCATAGCATCAATATTCTGTGGATTAAATGGCAATTTATCCTGAAAACATTGAAAAATATATAAAAAACCTAAACCAATAAAGAAAAACCATATTACAGATGATAAATATGTTTTCCAAGTCATTTCTTCATCTTTTTTCACACCTATAATTTTATAAATAAGATTTTCAATCGGTGATAATATTTTAGACAAAAATATATGCTCTCCATTCATTACTTTTGCCATATAAGTACCTAATGGAATAGAAAAAATAACAAGTACAATTAAAAATACAAGATATTGTATGATGATATCTGCACTCATTATTGTTCATCTCCCTTCATAAGTATGTAAAAATAATAGATAAGCAACAATATAGCGACTACGCCACTTATCCAAATCCAAATTTCCATTTTTATTCCTCCTTGCATTTTTATATCTTACTATAGGAAAAATAAAAATAGTGTTATGAAATATAGCTACTATATTAAGATTGTATTAAGATAAAAAAACTGCACTTTAAAGGCTTTTTACCTTTAAAGTGCAGTTTTAAATAAAAATTATTTTTTTAGAATTTAAATGTTACATTCGCAAGCCATTTATTAGCTGTTGTGGAATCACTATCTTGATATTCATAGCTGATACCATAAGCAATTTTATCACTTTCTGCTTCAACACCTAATTTATCTAGTAATTATCTTTAATTTGCCAATAAAAAAATAGTAGATACATTTGTACTTGCTATTTTTATTTAGACTATATTTAAATATTTTCCAAGTTTTTCTGTTTAGTTTCTACACCTAAAGCAAATACTGCTACAGCAATAATGATAAATACACTAGCAAACATATAGAAAACAGTATGCATATCTCTTCCAGCTTCTATCATCATACCTACAACAAGTGGAGCAGCCATACCACCGATACGACCGACACCTGCTGCCCAACCACTGCCCATAGCACGGATAGCTGTCGGATAAAGTTCTGGTGTATAAGTATAAACAACACCCCATGCACCAAGATTGAAGAAGGACATCACACAGCCCCAGAAGATAATCAATTCTGCACTTTGAGCTTGTCCGAAGAAATAACTTGCTACACCACTCATACATAAGAATAAAGATAATGTATATTTTCTGCCTAATTTATCCACGAGCCATGCTGCACAGAAATATCCAGGAAGCTGAGCAAAGGTAATTAAAAGCACATATTCAAAAGTTTTTACAAAGGCAAAACCTTGCTGATAAACGATAGCAGGAAGCCATGTGAAAATTCCATAATAACTATAAACGATACCAAACCATACAATCCAAAGCATGATTGTTCTTGCTAAATATTTACCAGACCATAAATCTTTTAATTTTGGTTTTTCTGTAGGTGTATCATCAGTTGTTACTTTTAAATCGCCTTTATATTTAACACCAAGACGCATTTCCAAATCATCTACGATTTTTTGAGCTTCTTCTACTTTGCCTTTAGATAATAAATATCTTACAGATTCAGCATATGCAAACGAATGAAAAATACATAGATAGCAGGTAAAGCACCAATGATAAAAGCATAATGCCAACCATAAACAGGAATGAATAAGTAAGCGATACAAGCAGCTGCTATCCAGCCTACACCCCAAAAACTTTCTAATAAGACGATAAATCTACCGCGTAAATTAGTTGGTGCATATTCAGACATAAGTGTCGCCGCTACTGGAAGTTCACCGCCTAGACCAAAACCAACGAAGAAGCGGAAAATCAACAAGGATTCATAACTCCATGAAACTGCACAAAGTCCTGTGGCTATACTATATAAAATTACTGTTGCAGAAAATACAGCTTTACGACCGAATTTATCAGCGATAGAGCCTGCGATTACTGCCCCTATTGCCATACCAACAAGACCGATAGAGCCGATAGCCCCCATCTGTCCAGCGGACAAGCCCCATTCTTTACCAAGTACAGGTAATACGAAGGCGATAAGCCTGTATCCATAGCATCAAATAACCAACCAAGACCTGTGATAACTAATAATTTATAATGGAAACTACCTACTGGCAAAGCTTCCAATCTTTGTAATAACATTATTTACACTCCTTAATTTATAATCAAATTCTATGCAAATGTTTTAACGATAAATCTAAAATTGGTGCTGAATGAGTCAATGCACCGCTAGAAATGAAGTCCACACCGATTTTAGCTAATGCTTGTATATTTTCTTTAGTTACATTTCCAGAACATTCAGTTTGAGCTTTTCCGTCTATGAGTTTTATGGCTTCTTCCATCATATCTATGCTCATATTGTCAAGCATGATGATATCTGCTCTGGCTTCTAGAGCTTCTTTTACCATATCTAAATTTTCTGTTTCACTTCTATTTTGCGTACAAATGGAGCATATGATCTAGCTAATTCTATAGCTTTTTTACACTGCCAGCAGCTCCAATATGATTATCTTTTAATAAGATACCATCAGATAAATTATAACGATGATTATTTCCTCCACCTACTGTTACAGCATATTTTTCAAAAATACGCATATTCGGTGTAGTTTTTCTCGTATCTAATAATTTTGTTTTACTGCCTGCTAATAAATTTACTACTTGATTTGTATATGTGGCAATTCCACTCATTCTCTGCAAATAGTTTAATGCCACGCGTTCTCCTGACAATAATACTCTGATATCGCCTTTTACTTTGGCAAGTAAATCGCCTTTGTTCACTTTATCGCCATCTTTAGCCATAAATGTGATTTCGATATCTTTATCTAATAATTCAAAGGTTCTAGCAAATACAGCCAAGCCTGCTATTACACCTTCACCTTTGCAGATTAAATCCACTTCGCCCAAAACTTTTTCTGGCATAATGGCATTAGTTGTTACATCCTCGCTAGTAATATCTTCTTGCAACGCCATCAAGATCAATTTATCTGCATTCATTTTCATTGTTATTTCATTCATCTTGCACTTCTCACTTTATCCATTTCATTGAAAATAGCTTGTTTATATTCTTGAGCTAAGATTATTTTTTCTCTATCTATATTTTGTTGTACATTATTTGCTAATTGAGCAAAATCTATATCGTATTTTTTATGTTGTGCATTTTCATCATCATGGATTTTATTAACTGCTCTTTTAGCAAAGACCAATCCTTCTAATAATGAATTACTAGCTAATCTATTTGCTCCATGAACTCCATTACAACTTGTTTCACCAACGGCATATAGATTGTTCATTGTAGTTTTGCTGTATTTATCTACATGGATACCACCCATATAATAATGCTGTGCTGGTACAATCGGTATCCATTGTTTAGTTACATCAAAGCCTTCTTCAAGACATTTTTCATAGATATGAGGAAAATGATTTAAAATCACATCTTTACCAAGAACTGTCATATCTAACCAAACATAAGGCATATTGTCTTTTGCCATTTGTTTTTTGATTTCTGCTGTCATTAAATCTCTAGGCAAAACTTCATTTGCAAAACGTTTTCCATCTTTGCCATATAATTTTGCTCCTTCACCTCTTACCGATTCAGATATCAAAAAGCTTCTACCTGGCTTATTTGTATATAATGAAGTTGGATGAATTTGCACATAATCTGGATTTTCAAGTTTTATATTATGGCGAAGTGCTATCGCTATAGCATCACCTGTCAAATGAGGATAATTTGTGGAATGTTCATATAATCCACCTATACCACCACTAGCTAAAATTGTATTATCTGCTTCAATGGTCAAATACTCATCATTTTTATCCCTAGCCAAAATACCAAAACAAGTATTATCTTGTTCAATTAAATCTAACATAGTGACATATTCTAAAATATGTACATTAGGTAATTTCTGTACTGCTTTTAATAAATTTCTAGTGATTTCTTTACCTGTGATATCTTCATGAAATAAAATTCTAGCTTTAGAATGACAACCTTCTCTTGTATAATTTAATTCACCATTTTCTTGTCTAGCAAAATCTACACCATAGCCAATCAATTCATTTATGACTTCACGAGAAGAACGTATCATTATATCTACAGACTCTCTTCTATTTTCATAATGACCAGCTTTCAATGTATCTTCCATGAAGCTATTATAATCATTTTCATCCCTTAAGACACAAATACCACCTTGTGCTAAGAAAGAATCACTATTTTCTACAGCATCTTTTGTTATCATCAATATATTTTTATCACTAGGACAATGTAGTGCTGCAAATAAGCCACTAGCACCAGTACCTACAATCAATATATCTGTTTTATAATTTTGCATATTTACACCTTCATTATTTTGCTAATTCTAACATTTTTTCAAGTGGTTTCATCGCTTTGATACTTAACTCTTCATCAACTTCTACCACATATCTTTCATTCACTAAGCTATCTTTAACTTTCGTTAAAGTAACTTTTTTCATGTCATCACAATATTGTCTAGGTATTGCTGGCAAAAATAACTTATCTGGATTTTTTTGTTTCAATTCATACATAACACCATTTTCTGTACCAATGATGAACTCTTTTGCCTCAGAATTAGTGGCAAACTTTATAATTTCTGATGTACTGCCTACAAAATCAGCTAAATTCGTTACTTCTTCACTACACTCTGGATGAACTAAAAACAACGCATTTGGATATGCTCTTTTCGTTTCAATCACTAAATTTACACTTATTTTTCTATGTATTGGACAATAACCATCATTACAGATAATATTCTTTTCAGGAACTTTGCTCGCTACATATGCTCCTAAGTTACCATCTGGAATGAAGAAAATATTTTTATTTGATAATTTTTTCACAATCTCAACTGCGTTAGAAGAAGTTACACAAACATCAGAGACTGCTTTTAATTCAGCTGTAGAATTTATATAACAAACAACTGCTAAATCTTCGATTTGTTCACGCATTTTTTTTACTTTAGCAACACTTGCCATATGTGCCATAGCACAATCTGCATATCTATCTGGCAATAATACTTTCTTTTTAGGATTTAAAATTTTTGCACTTTCACCCATGAAAGATACTCCTGCAAATACAATTAAATCAGCACCAATATTTTTCGCAATCTTACTTAAATAAAAAGAATCTCCTATATAATCTGCGACTTCTTGAACATCATCAGGAACATAATAATGTGCTAATATCACAGCATTTTTTCTTTTTTAATTGCTCTATTTCTTCTTTTAAAGACAACATCAAGATTTCTCCTTCACAGAATATTTTTTGATATTATACATCAATTATTAACAGCTGACAAGACAGTAATATATATAAATATTTTTCACTTGTCAATAAGAAGTCGTTTTTACTGCTAAACGAAACAGTGATTTTACTCGATTATGATATAATTAAGCCAATATATTTTTGATAAATTTGTGAGGTAATCTTATGTTAGAATTCATCATTGGCAGAGCAGGAAGTGGTAAAACCACAGCTTGTTTAAATGCCATTAAAGAAAAATTAATCCATTCACCGACAGGGAAACCTCTAGTTATATTATTGCCTGACCATATGACTTTTGCGATTGAACGTCAATTAGCTTTGGAGTTAAAAGATTATGGCGGTTTTACTAGAGCTTATGTCTTGGGCATGAGCAGACTTGCCTATCAAGTATTAATGCGTTGCGGTGGGATACTCCATCCACATCTCAATGAAATCGGCAAGGAATTATTATTATCTAGAGTTTTAAGTTCTACAAAGCTCTCTATCTTAGCCAAGGCTGCTCGCCAACATCATTTCACAGCTTCTGTATCGCAAATCATTGAAGAATTCAAAACTTCTGGTATAAGCGTTACTACTTTGCAAGATATTTTAACGTTTATTGATAATGATTCACTCAAACAAAAATTGAGCGATTTAACTTCTATTTACGCTGGTCTTGATGAACAGATGGCTGGTCGCTATCACGATAGCGAAGATATGATGGAACTTGCGATCAAAAAATTACCTGAATGTACATGGCTTCAAGATGCTGAAATCTGGATAGATGGTTTTGATGCTTTCAATCCTCAACATTTTCGCGTAGTCGAACAATTATTAGCATTAGCCAGTGATATTCATTTAACGTTATGCATCAATAATTTAAATGATATTGAACATGAAGCACCTACTGCTTTATTTCATCGCCAATTCAATGTATTTCAACAGATAAATAATATGACTAAAAAATTAGCTATACCTACAAAGATAACTACACTTACAGCAAATCACCGCCATAAACAACAAGATTTAGCCTTTATCGAAGAGCAATTATTTAAATTTCCTTTGACGAAAAGAAATTATACTGGCGGTCTTCAAATAGTCGAAGCACCTAACCGCCGTTTGGAATGTGAAGCTGTCGCCTGTGATATTTTGCGTCTATGTCGCGAAGAAAATTATCGCCATTATGATATCGGTATTTTAATCCGCAGTAGTGAAGATTATAGCGAATTATTGCAAGCTGTCTTGAATGATTTTAATATTCCTTATTTCAGCGATAGTAAGCGACAAACTGCTCATCATCCTCTAGCTGAATTAATCCGCTCTAGTCTAGAATCTATTTCTACATGGCAATATGAACCATTATTTCGAGCTTTTAAGACTGATTTCTTCAATGATAAATATTTGCAAACGCTTAAAAATCTCGAAGAAAATACAGATGAAATAAATTTAAATTTGACAGAACAAAAAGCTATCGCTCGTAAAGCTATTGATAAATTAGAAAATTACGTCTTGGCTTTTGGTATTCGCGGTCGCAATCGCTGGTGTGAAGAAAGCGATTGGCGTTTTTCTCATCATAAACAGATTGACTCTATGGGTACAGATCTGGAAGAAGAAGCTAATTTCACTGCTATAAATCTAACTAGACGCAGTTTAGTCGCTCCTTTAGAAAAATTCTACACTGCTTGCCAAAATTCGCAGACTATCGAAGAATATACGCTTGCCCTATATGATTTTCTGCTTGATTTACAAATACCGACTCAATTGCAATTATGGGAAAAAATAGCCCAAGAACAAAATGATATTGCCCTTGCCAAAGAACATCATCAAATCTGGGATAATATCATTGAATTGATGGATCAATTAGTGCAGACATGTGGCAAAGATTATATCAATCTTGAAAATTATTTAAAATTAATCAATGATGGCTTAGATAGTATCCAGATTGCTTTAATACCACCTGGCTATGATTATGTTACACTTGCACCATTTGAGCATAATACTTTAAACAACAAGAAAGCTATTTATATTTTAGGTGCTAATGAAAAAATCATGCCTCGCCATAGTAAAACAGAAGGTATCTTAAGTGATGCTGAACGTTTATTGATGGCAAGTCTAGGGCTGAATATCTCTAGCGGTACAATGGAAGATAATTTTGCCGAAAGATATCTTCTCTACAAAGGCTTTTCCTTAGCTACAGATTATCTTTGGGTATCCTATGCTCTAGCTGACGGTGAAGGAGCTGGACTGAATAAATCCATCTTGATAACTAGATTGCAAAAGATTTTGCCTAAAGCAAAGTTCACAGCCATTCCTCTAGATAAAATAATCTCTTATCCAAGTGATTTTACGCTAGAAGAAAATCCTTTAGATAGCTCATTTGCGATAAAGACCATGCAAGTATCTTCAACAAGAAAGACACTTAGCCATTTGACTTCCGCTCTTCGCCAAGCTCGTGATGGTGAAGATTTAGCGTCATTTTGGCAAGATGTCTATAATTATCTCTTAACTGCTGATGTGCCTTTATCTACAGCACTACAAAGTATTTTCGCCCAAGCACCAAAACCTGTATTGCCATCTGATTTAGCTAGTAAATTATATACGAAACGCAAAACACTTCGTGGCAGTGTAACACGCTTTGAACAATTCTTTAATTGCCCATTCAAACATTTTGCTCATTATGCCTTAAATCTACAAGAACGCAAAGAATTTAAATTTGCCGCTCCAGATTTAGGGATTTTACTCCACGCCATCATGCACCAATTTGGAGAAATCCTCGTGAAGCGACAAATATCATGGCAAGATGTAACTCATGAACAGTGTCAACAAATCTGCAAACAAATCATCAAGACAATTGCTCCTAAATTACAAAATGAAATTCTCTTAAGCTCCAATCGCTATAGACATCTTTTGCAAAGAATTGAGCAATTATCCATTGATTCTTTGATGCGTCTAGTGGAATTTGCCAAACACAGTGAATTTTCACCTAAAGCTTTAGAGCAAGATTTCGGTGCTAATAGCTCCATGCCTCCTTTATTATTCACAGATGAAGATAATCACAAAATAGAAATCATTGGGCAGATTGACCGCATTGATTTTAATGATAATTACTATCTAGTCATTGACTATAAATCAGGCAATGCTTTTATTAATCTACTACAAGTATATTATGGCTTGAAATTACAGCTTTTGACTTATCTTTTAGTAGCTCAAAATACTACTTTGCAATTATATAATATGGAAAATGCCATTCCTGCTGGTATTTTATATTGCTTTTTAAAAACACCTGTCATCACAGGTACTAATAAATTATCCGTTCAACAAATTAAAACAGAAATTGAAAAGAAAATGCGTATGCCAGGCTGGGTACTAGCAGATCCAGAAATCATCAAAAAAATTGATGACTCTTCTAATTTTATCAAAGTGCGTTTAAATAAAAATCAAGATGATGTCTCCGCTCAAAGTCGTTCCTATGTAAAAACAGCAGAAGAATTCGATTTATTGATGAAACATATCGAAAATACTTTAAAAGAAGCTGGCAGTGAAATTTTAAAGGGCAATGCTGATATCGCACCGTATAAATTAAAAGATGAAACGGCTTGCAAATACTGTCCATATATCGCCATCTGTCGTTTTGATAAATATATCTCCGGCTATAATTATCGAGAGATAAATCAACTCAATGACGAAGAAATCATTGAAAAATTAAAACAGAAAGAAGGATTTTCATGCCTTGGTCAGCACAGCAACAACAATCTATAAATACTTATGATAAAAATATCCTCGTAGCCGCAGCTGCTGGCTCAGGGAAAACTTCTGTATTAGTAGAGCGTGTAATTCAACGCATTGTGAATAAAACATGCGACATCAATCAAATACTTGTCGTTACTTTCACTAATGCAGCCGCAGCTGAAATGCGTGAACGTATAGCCAGTGCCATCACAGAGAAATTATCCGATAAAGATAAAGAGCGTCAACTCGTATTATTAAACGCTTCGTCAATCTCCACACTTCATGCTTTTTGTCAAAATATCATTCGCCAATATTTCCATCAATTAGGTTTAGATCCTAAATTTCGTCTTGCTAATCCTCAAGAAATTGAATTATTAAAACTCGATGTGCTTGAAGAATTCTTTGAAACGAATTATGACAAAGATGATAATGAAGACTTTCTAGAATTCACTGACACCTATGGCAATGAACGTGGCGATGATAGCACCTATGATATTATCTTAAAACTATATGAATACTCTCGCAGTCAGCCTTTTCCTTTACAATGGCTGAAAGCTCTACCTTCATATTTTCAAATCAATAATGCTGATGAACTCAATGATTGCCCATGGCTACAGATAATCAAAGACAATGTCAAAGATGGTTTAAATATAGCCATAGACAATAGCCAAAAGATGTATCAATTAGCTACAGACTTAAACTTACCACCTTATGCAGATATCGCCAGTGAAGATTTAGCTTTTCTTTATGATTTAAATAACTTAATCGACACTTCATGGCAGGAATTTTTTAATTTAATCAATGAATTTAAATTTAAAGCTCTGCGAATTTCTAAAAAATTCTCTGTAAATGAAGAAGATAAAGCTACCATCTCCGCTCTTCGTGATGAAACTAAGAAAATCATCAAGCAATTAAAAGAGCATTATTTTACGCAAACTATTGAAGATACACTCTCTGATATGCCTCAATTGTATAAACAAGCCAATAGTTTATGTAATATAACCATAGAATTTTCTCAAGCTTTTAGTAAAGCTAAAAATGAACGCTCTTTAGTCGATTTTTCCGACCTTGAACATTTCACTTTGAAATTGCTCACTGAAGAAAATTCTACTGCTGAAAAACTGATACCTTCATCAATCGCCCAGACACTACAAGAAAAATATGTAGAAATCATGGTCGATGAATACCAAGATACAAACGGAGTTCAAGAAGCTATTTTAAATCTAATCGCTTCACGCACTAAACCAAATTTATTTTTTGTCGGCGATGTAAAACAAAGCATTTATAAATTCCGTTTAGCTGAGCCAGAATTATTCTTAGCTAAATATCATCAATATCCTCATGAAGAAGATTGTCTTCGCATTGATTTAGCCCAAAACTTCCGCAGTCGCAAGGAAATCCTTGATGGTGTCAATTTCATCTTTTCCCAAATCATGACTACAAAAGCTGGAGAATTATCTTATGGTAAAGATGAAGCCTTATACTGCGGTTTTGATTATCCTCAAAGTGAATTTTTGACTTTAAAATCACCGATTGAATTAACTTTATTGGACAAACAGCAAAAATTAACTTTAACTGATAATGACGATAGTGATAATGAAGACACTGTACAAGGCTTTCAAGCTGAAGCTAAATATATTGCTCTTCGCATAAAAGAATTGATGAATAAACAGCCCCTTGTCTTTGATAAACATACAAAGACTTATCGCCCTATAAAATGGAAAGATATCGTTATCCTACTGCGTTCTGTTCAAGATAAAGCTAAGATATTAGCTGATGTACTTCGCGAAGATAATATTCCTGTATATGCCACTATTGAAACGGGATATTTCCAAGAAACAGAAGTTCGCATCATGCTTTCATTATTGCAAATAATCGACAATCCGCAACAAGATATACCACTGACTGCGATTTTATACTCACCTATATTTAATTTCATCGTTGAAGATTTAGCTCATATCCGCCTCATCAATCCACAATTAAATATGTATGAAACTTTATTATTCATGACATCTATTAATGAGCTACAAGAACAATTACTCCCTGTAGATAAAAAAGTATTTGCTAAATTGCAGATTAAAGTAAATGATTTTCTAACTAAATTGCATTATTGGCGAGATTATGCTCGCAGTCATAGCGTACCTGAATTAATTTGGTTATTGCTCAATGATACAGGATATTATGATTATGTAGGTGGCTTACCTGAAGGCTCTGTACGCCAAGCAAATTTAAGAGCGCTCTATGATCGAGCTTTCAATTATGAGCAAACTTCTTTCCGCGGTCTTTTCCGCTTCTTGCGTTTTATCCATAAAATGCAACATATGGGAAATGATTTAGCCGTAGCTAGAAATCTAAGTGATAGTGAAGATGTAGTACGTATCATGAGTATTCATAAGAGCAAAGGTCTTGAATTTCCTTTAGTAATTCTTGCTGATATCGGCAAACAATTCAATCTCAAAGATGTTCAAGAAAGTGTTCTCTTTCATAAAAAACTCGGCTTAGGTCTTTATGTAAATGATGTCAAACATCACTATCGCTATCAAAATTTATCTCGCCAGGCTATCATTCAACAAATCGTCAAAGAGTATAAAGCAGAAGAAATGCGTATATTATATGTAGCTATGACTAGAGCTCGTGAAAAACTCATACTCACTGGTACTGTTCGCAATATGGAAAAATTTGCTCAATATGCTTGTTCTCAATTGCAAACAACGACAAAAACTCTACCTGATTATTTCATCATGCAGGCAAAATCATATTTAGATTGGCTAGCTCCTACTATTGCTCGCCATAAAGACGGCTTAGTCTTACGTCAATCAGCTACAAATGAAAGTGCTGTTTTATTAGATGATCCTTCACAATGGCAAATTTCCCTAATCAACTCATTAGATGTCACAGATAAAACTATAATTTCCACTGTAAACGAAGATATCATCAATAAAGTAAAAAAATTACAGCCATTGCCAGCTACAAAGCAAAAAGACAATATTGATAAATTATTGAATTGGTCTTATCCTCATCAAGAGGCATTATCCATTCCAGCAAAGTTATCCGTTACTGAAATCAAACAGCAATTTGCTTCAACCGATTATGCTCCTCAAGATGATAATGCTCAAACGCTATTTGAGGAAACTAGTTTTAAACGACCACAATTTTTACAAAAACAACAAAAATG
>ENA-OQAY01000045-OQAY01000045.1-human-gut-metagenome-genome-assembly--contig:-NODE-45-length-26716-cov-1.133476_pt1 | contig 26716 bp, 20 predicted proteins | sample MGYA00242740_ERZ504537 | MGnify/ENA primary metagenome ERZ504537 (study PRJEB26092, sample SAMD00036272) | human gut metagenome | host: Homo sapiens | study: EMG produced TPA metagenomics assembly of... | reverse complement strand
ACACACCAATGCCGCGCATTGCAGACCTTGCGTGACCGCTCGTACGATAACGACCGCGCATGCCAGTTCCTTGACGCGTTGCTGATGCATCGTGAAAAGAACAAGCTCAAGCAGATCGTGCAGACGTTGATCGACGCCACAAACCGTCATGACGGTCGCATCCACACCACTTTCGAACAGACGGTGGCGGCCACCGGACGATTGAGCTCCGTCGATCCAAACCTGCAGAACATTCCGAACCGGGATCCCGCAGGTCGTGAGATTCGATCCGCGTTCGTGCCGGGAGAGGGCTTCGAATCGTTGCTGAGCTCCGACTACTCGCAGGTCGAACTGCGCATCATGGCCGACCTTTCCGGTGATGAGGCGTTGATAGAGGCCTTCCGCTCCGGCAAGGACTTCCATAAGTATGTGGCCAGCTTGGTCTACGGCATTCCCGTTGACGACATCACGTCCGATCAGCGTAGCCACGTCAAGGCGATGAGCTATGGACTTGCCTACGGTCTGAGCACGTATGGACTTGCCCAGCAGCTCAAGATCAAGCCCAAAGAAGCCGAATCGCTGAAAAACCAGTATTTCGCCACTTTTGGCAAAGTCCATGAATACCTTGAATCGCTTGTCTCGTCCGCACGCGAAAAAGGATATACCGAAACCATTTTCGGAAGGCGCAGGTATTTTCCCGGTCTCAAATCGCCGAACCGTGCCGTGAGGGACGCGGCCGAACGCGCCGCGTTGAACGCGCCTATCCAAGGCTCGGCGGCGGACATCATGAAAATCGCCATGATTCGTGCGTATGACGCACTGCAGGAAGCGAACCTTGGAAGTCGCCTCATACTGCAGATTCATGATGAACTTGTGGTGGAGATCGCGCCCGGTGAGGAGAAGCAGGCCATCGCGCTGGTGAAGGACGCCATGGAGCATGCCGTCACCATGGCCGTTCCGTTGGACGTATCGACGGGCATCGGTTCCGATTGGCAATTGGCGGCCCACTGATCCGTTCCCGTCGGATAATCGAAGGCTGATTAAAAAAGAAAGAAGGAAGATTGTGGCAACGTTGAAGCAGGTCGTGGATGTGCTTGAAACGCTGTATCCGCTGCGATACGCGGAACAATGGGATGAGCCGGGACTCATCGTGGGAGACCTTCGCCACGACGTGCGCAACATCGCGTTCGCGGCGGACCCATCCATGGCGGTGATCGACCAGGCTATCGCCGGAGGCATCGACCTGCTGATCTGCCACCATCCGCTGTTCTTCCGTTCCGTGCATGCGGTCTCCGGACTGGGATTCCGTGGTGAGATCGTCCGGAAGCTCAACCTCGCCGGTTGCGCGCTGTGGGTTGGGCACACCAATGCCGATGCCTCCTACCGAGGAGTCGGCATGGCCGCCGCCGACGCGTTCGGCCTGATCGAACAGCGTCCGCTGGTACCCATCGAAGATCCGAAAGCCGAACATCCGGTCGGATTGGGCCGTGTCGGCCGGTTGCAGGAGCCGATCGCATTGCGTGATTTCGCCCGTCGTGTGGCCGACGCGCTGCCATACACCGAACTTGGCGTGCAGGTGTGCGGCGACCTTGACGCGACGATCGGCACGGTGGCGGTATTGCCGGGCTCGGGCGATTCCCTGTTCGATGAAGTGCGTGCCGCAGGCGTCGATGTGTATGTGACCAGCGATCTGCGCCATCATCCGGTGACCGATGCCATCGAGCAGGCGCGCTATGAGGCGTCCATGCGTGCCGCGGATATCGAACTCGGCCGAGGCGACGCCACTGTTCGTCCGATGTTCGTCAACACGCCACACAGCGCCATCGAATCCATATGGTTCCAATACGCCATGGGCGATGTGCCTCGTGCCGTATCTGAGGCGACCGGAGACATCCCCGCCGTCCGCTGGATTTCCATGAACACCGATCCCTGGAATCTGGTACTGCCGTCCTGCGGGCAGGAACGCTGAACGACGATGTCCGATATGACCAGCATGGATATGTCGCTGAACGAATCCAGCGATGGCGTGGACATGACCAGACCGGCCACAGTACTCAGCAGAGAGCACGTGTATCAAGGCGCGATTTTCGGCGTGGAGGACATGCGTATCGCGTTGCAGACACGAGACGGCGGACAAACCGTGATCCGCAGACAGGTGATGCGGCACGCGCCCTGTGTGGTCATGCTGGTGCATGACTGCGCGCAGGATTTGTACTTGGTCGAACGAGAATACCGTGTCGGCTGCGACGCCTTCGCCTACGGTCTGCCGGCAGGACTCATCGATGACGGGGGAAGACGTCGATGCGGCCGCATTGCGTGAGCTGCGCGAAGAGACCGGCGTCGAGCCAATCGACGAAAACAGTTGCGATATCGACCATGTCGGGCAATTCTATTCATCCGAGGGCATGACCGACGAACTGGCCAACATCATGGTGATGCACCTGCGCCACTGGCAGGCCGTCGAACGGCATTTCGACGCCGACGAGCATGTCGAATCTGCTTGGATCCCGTGGAAGCAGCTACGAGACACGCACATCACGGCCTCCAATTCGGAGATCGCCATTTTGCATGAGCAAATTCGCAGAATGCGGCAACAATAGCGGCCTGCAGGTTTCGAATTGTAAAAACAATCGCCGGAATAAACGAAATAACGAATTCAACTCGCAAAACGTGCGATACTTGAATTATGCAAATCAGACCTGGATCGATGTATCCACTCGGTGCGAGCTACGACGGTGCCGGCGTGAATTTCGCCCTCTTCTCTCAAGTGGCCCAGAAAGTCGAGCTTTGTCTTTTCGATGAGGAAGACCGTGAGACCCGAGTGGAAATGACGGAGCAGAACTCCTACGTATGGCATAACTATCTGCCGGGAATACAACCCGGGCAACGGTACGGCTATCGTGTGTACGGTCCGTATGATCCAGCAAAGGGCCTGCGGTGCAACCCGAACAAGTTGCTGCTCGACCCGTACGCAAAAGCCATCGAGGGAAACATCGACGGTGACGAAAGCCTCTATTCGTATTGGTTCAAAAGCCCTGAGGACGTCACCAGCATGAATACGCTGGATTCCGCGCCGCATACCATGAAATCGGCCGTGGTCAATCCGTATTTCGACTGGGGCAACGACCAACATCCGAACATCTCCTACCATGATTCGGTATCTACGAAGCCCATGTGCGTGGCATGACCAATCTCAACCTGGACGTGCCGCCGGACATCCGTGGAACCTACGCGGGCCTCGCATATCCATCGGTCATCGAATATCTGAGGAAGCTCGGCGTCACCGCCATCGAACTTATGCCGATCCACCAGTTCGTCAACGACAGCTTCCTGCAGGAAAAAGGCCTGAGCAACTACTGGGGCTACAACACCATCGGCTTCTTCGCGCCTCATAACGCGTACTCAAGCTCCGGACAACGCGGCGAGCAGGTCAACGAATTCAAATCCATGGTCAAGGCCTACCATCGCGCCGGCATGGAAGTGATCCTCGACGTGGTGTACAACCACACCGCCGAAGGCAACAACCTCGGCCCGACCCTAAGCTTCAAAGGCATCGACAACGGTGCCTACTACCGTCTGGTCGACAACGACCGACGCCACTACTTCGACACGACCGGCACCGGCAACTCCCTGCTGATGCGCTCGCCGCACGCGCTGCAGCTCATCACGGACAGCCTGCGCTACTGGGTCACCGAAATGCATGTCGATGGTTTCCGATTCGATCTTGCGGCCACGCTGGCCCGCCAGTTCCAGGAAGTCGACAAGCTGTCCGCCTTCTTCGACATCGTCGAACAGGATCCGGTCATCTCCCGTGTCAAGCTCATCGCCGAACCTTGGGATTTGGGTTCCGGCGGCTATCAGGTGGGCGGCTTCCCGTCCAGCTGGTCCGAATGGAACGGCCGCTACCGTGATTGCGTGCGTGACTTCTGGCGTTCGCAACCATCGACGCTACCGGAATTCGCCAGCCGTCTGATGGGCAGCTCCGACCTGTATCAGATGAACGGCCGCCGTCCGGTGGCTTCCGTGAACTTCATCACCGCACATGATGGCTTCACCATGAACGATTTGGTGAGCTACAACGAGAAGCATAACGACGCCAACGGCGAAGGCAATAGGGATGGCGAAAGCAACAACCGTTCCTGGAACTGCGGTGTCGAAGGCCCGACCACCATCAAGGACGTCAACGACCTGCGGCAACAGCAGATGCGCAACATGTTCGCGACGCTGCTGTGCAGTCAGGGCATTCCGATGATCTGCGGCGGCGATGAGGTGGCACGCACGCAACAGGGCAACAACAATGCCTATTGCCAGGACAACGCCATTTCATGGACCAATTGGGATCTTGACGATAGTCAGAAGGATCTGCTTGAGTTCGTTTCGAAGCTGATTCATCTGCGACTCGAGCACCCGGTGCTCCACCGTCGTCGTTTCTTCACCGGCCGCGAGCCAGGAGACCCGGACGATAAGATTCCGCAGGTCGAATGGATGGACCACACCGGTTCCATCATGGACATGGAAGATTGGTCCAATACCCACGCGTTCTCGGTGATGATCTATCTGAACGGTTCTGATATTCCAGAAGCCGACTGGTATGGCAACCAGATGGTGGACAATAACTTCATCCTGATTTTCAACGCGCATTACGAGCCGATTATGTTCACCTTGCCGGACGAGCGGTATGGCAAGAAATGGCGTCTGGTCGTCGACACGCATAATCCGAAGGGTCCGGAACTCAACTATGAGGCCGGCTTCGCGATCACGGCGCAGTCGAGAAGCTTCCTGTTGCTGATGAGCGATAGAAAGCCCACCACAAAGAACTACGATTTCTGATAGCCATGAGAACAGGCGAGGTGCCATCCGTACGGGTGACACCTCGCCGTATTGTTTGTGGACTGTGCTCGTGAACCGTTACGAGAATTAGACTTCCGACGAGAGTCGGGAAACGGTTCCAGGAACGGTTTCGCTGACCTCCGCAAGATCCTCGACGGATTCTGGCCGCTTGGTTTGCGCCAGAATAAGCTGCGTCTGCACACGATCGGATTCGATGGCCGCAATCTGCCGTGAAAAGATGATGAACCAGCCCAGAAACATCATGCCGGCAAGAGCCTCGACGTTCGTCAACGTGTTACGCCCCGCCAACCACTGGAACCCGGCAAGAGCCCCGATCACGATAGCTAGGTCTGAAATCACATATACTACTTTTGAAAGCTGCGGGGCCAGCCAAGGCAGCGCGATCATCAGCACACTCATCAGGCAGGGAAGACCGCGGGCGAATACGTTGTGCAGAATCGGATGCGGCGTGTAACGGAACATGCCGATGCCGATGAAGGCGATGCCTGCGAGCGTCAGCATGGTCGATAGCAGAAGAATCCGCGCCTTGAAGTGTTTGGGAGCTTCTTTTTCATCGCTTGCAGACAGATACTGCATCTGCAGACGGTGCGTGGTGATGAGCTCCGAAATCGCGAAATAGCTGATGATGACGATGCAGACGCCGGCCAACATCAATGTCGAATTGAACATACGAGCAGCAAAAGTGGTTCGATCGCCCAATTGGGAGAAATTGTTGTTGTACCAGTATGGATCATCGGACGTCAATCCTGCGATGCTGACACCGGAAACCACGAAGAACGGCAACAAGGATGCGATGGTCTTGGCATTCATGAGTTCCGCCTGTACGAACGTGACATAGCCTACGACCCCCGAGATCGCGGCGCAGAGCGCAGTCAGATAGCCTTTTAACGTGCGCAACCCCATCATGTTGCTGGCAATGGAAAGCAGCATGAACGCCGTGACGAAAATGGTCGACGCGTAGACCACGGACAAAGCGAGTATCTCGAAGATATGGCGAATAGGAATGGTCCAGCCATGTTTCAACGTCATCGACCTGGAGTTGCGCGCATACCCCAAGGTGAACGAGATGACTCCACATCCCGCGGTGATTCCGGCACACACGGTGAACAGGCGTTGGGTGACACGCCAGATGGCGGGAGCGAATTGCAGATATAGGTCCATGGCGATCCATGCAAGAGTGGCGCATGCCATGAAGGAAATGATGCCTGAAGCCTCGGCTTGCTGATGACGTCCCATGCGCGTTCCCTCCAGTATTTGCCATTCTAGCCTGTCGTTGTCCTACCATACGCTACAATGGAAACTCGTGTTCACCTGCACGTGCGGGAGTGCATGAACGGGCTGTAGCGCAGTTTGGTAGCGCGTCTGCTTTGGGAGCAGAATGTCGCAGGTTCAAATCCTGTCAGCCCGACAAAAAGCCCGGAGTTCCAATGGTTTTGCCACTTGGAATTCCGGGCTTCAATGATTGTGCGCACAAAAGAAACTCAGATGCCACGCATGTTGTAGTCGGCGCTCAGATCATTCATGGCATGCAGGATCTTGTATGTGTAGACCAACGGCCCGACGATGATCAACGTGCCGAGAACGCTCCATAGCCAGTATGTCGCGGCCGTCACGGTCACCGGCAAATGCCGGGCGGCCTGTTCGGTGCCGATTCGAGCGCTGAGACGATGGTTCCAGACAAGCCAGCCGATGCCGAAAGTCAGCCAGCCGGCAATGAAGAACATGAGGCAATAGTGCATGGTGCGCTTGCCGTCGCGACGCGTGGCGATCAGGTTCAAGGTTTCCCAACCTCACTCATCTGCCAAATGTCGTAGATGCCGAAAGTGATGAGACCAAGCAGCACGAATTTGAGCAGGCCGCGTTTGGTACGCAACGCCGTTCCCGCCGGAACGGGAACCGGAGCCATTGGCTGAGGCTGTTGAGCGGCAGGCGGATAATATTGCTGTGATGCGGACGCGTAGGGCTGCGGCTGCGGCACGGCCGCATTCGGTTGTTGGGGTTGCGGCACAGGCACATATGGCTGTGGTTGCTGTGGCGATGTCATATTCTCTTCTTTCTTCTATGCGCTCGCTCTTCTCCACATTGAGGTGAAAAAGAACGGACGTCGTCAAAGGACGCCTACACGCAATGATGGGCAGATGGGGAAGGAGTTGTATAGTTTGCATCCCATATGGATACCAGCATGTCGCTGACGAGATGGACACGTCTTTTTCCGCAGGTTTTGGTTACCATGGGTCGCATGGAAGCACTTCAAGAGAACCTATGGCCGGCACCGTATGCCGGCAAACCGCTCAACGCCACTGTGGTGGTGCCGGGTAGCAAATCCCTGTCGAACCGGTATCTCATTCTCGCGGCTCTCGGATCGGAGCCGGTGCGTTTGGTAGGGCTGCTGCGCTCGCGTGACACCGAGCTGATGATGGAGGCGTTACGTGCGCTTGGCGTCCGCTGTGAGGTTGATGTCGAAACTGATACGACGGTAACGGTGGCGCCGCCGGCGGATGGCCACTTCCATGGCAATGCGAAAATTTACTGCGGACTTGCCGGCACGGTGATGCGTTTCGTGCCGGGACTTGCGATGTTCGCCGATGGTCCCGTCGATTTCGATGGCGATGAGCAGGCATATGCCCGCCCGATGAAACCGGTGTTGGATGGCTTGCGGCAGTTGGGCGCGACCATTGAATACCACGGTGAAGAAGGCCGTCTGCCGTTCACAATCACTCCGCCCGCATTTGATTCGGCCGTGCGCGAAACGCCGAATGTGGTTTCCATCGATTCGTCCGGCTCTTCGCAGTTCATTTCCGGCCTGTTGCTGATCGGCTCGCGTGTGCCAGGCGGCCTTGAGCTGCACCATACGGGGAAAAAGACTCCAAGCCTGCCGCATATCCGAATGACGGTGGCCGATCTTAAAAGTGCTGGTGTGGATGCGATTGCAGATGAAGACGTTCATGTCTGGGGAGTCGCCCCGGGAACGGTTCAACTACCCGGACAGGTGACGGTCGAACCGGATTTGTCGAATGCCGCTCCGTTCCTGGGCGCCGCGTTGATCGCCGGCGGAACCGTGCGTGTGCCGCATTGGCCGGAAACCACCACGCAACCTGGTGGTTTGCTGCCGGGGTATCTTGAACGCATGGGAGCGCAAGTGTCTTTCCCGGAAAAGAACGGCATCCGTTATTGCGAAGTCACAGGTGGACATGCCATCAACGGTTTGGGTGATTTCGATCTGACCGCTGCCGGTGAAATCGCGCCATCGCTTGCTGCGATTCTGGCTTTCGCCGACAAACCGACCAATATGATCGGCATCGGCCATTTACGCGGACACGAGACGAACCGTCTTGAGGCGTTGGTCAATGAAATCACGCGTATTGGGGGAGAAGCTCGTGAATTGCCGGATGGATTGAAGATAACGCCCGTATCCGCGGGCTGCCTTCGACCGGCCGTGATGGAGACTTATGCCGATCATCGCATGGCCACGTTCGCTGCGATGATTGGTTTGCGCATCAAAGGCATCCAAGTGGAGAACATCGCCGCCACGGCAAAAACCTTGCCGAATTTCGTGAATATGTGGAACGACATGCTTTCCTGACGGATGTATGAAAGAGATGTTGTGAAGGAGATTGTTCGATTCTAACGAGAGTGGACTCTTTTCGCCGCATAATGGGAGGGGCTTTCCGCGAGTAGTTCCGCGGGAAGCCCCTCCCATTACGTGTCTAAGCCTGCGGGCTCACTCCCATTCGATGGTTGCCGGCGGCTTGGACGTGCAGTCGAGCACCACACGGTTGATCTGACGGCATTCATTGGTGATACGCGTCGAAATCGTGGCAAGCACATCGTACGGAATGCGGGACCAGTCTGCGGTCATGGCATCTTCGGAGGAAACCGGACGCAACACGATTGGCGAACCATACGTGCGCTCGTCGCCCTGCACACCCACGGAATGCACATCGGCAAGGAGCACGACCGGGCACTGCCAGATGTCACGGTCAAGACCAGCCTTGGAAAGCTCCTCGCGAGCGATGGCGTCGGCCTCGCGAAGCAGATCCAGACGCTCCTTGGTGATCTCGCCGATGATGCGGATGCCGAGGCCCGGGCCAGGGAACGGCTGACGCCAGACGATTTCGTCCGGCAAGCCAAGTTCGGTACCGATGGCACGAACCTCATCCTTGAACAAGGTACGCAGTGGCTCGACGAGCTGGAACTTGATGTCGTCCGGCAGGCCACCCACATTGTGGTGCGACTTGATGTTGGCTGCGCCGTCGCCACCGCCGGATTCCACAACATCCGGGTAGAGGGTGCCCTGAACGAGGAACTTGACTTCCTTGCCGGAAGCACCCGCCTCTTCGATGACCTGGCGCTGAGCCTTCTCGAACGTGCGAATGAACTTTTCGCCGATGATCTTGCGCTTCTTCTCCGGCTCGCTCACACCCTTCAGGGCGGTGAGGAAGTCTTCGGAGGCGTCCACGGCGATGAGCTTGATGCCGGTCGCCTCGACGAAATCATGCTTGACCTGCTCGGCCTCGCCCTTGCGCAGCAGACCGTGGTCCACGAACACGCAGGTGAGCTGCTCGCCGATGGCCTTATGCACCAGAGCCGCCGCGACGGCGGAGTCGACGCCGCCGGACAGGCCGCAAATCACCTGGGCGTCGCCGACCTTCTCGCGGATTTTCTTGACCTGGTCCTCGATGATGTTGGACGCGTTCCAGTTATCGCCGAGGCCGGCGCACTTGTGCAGGAAGTTCTCGATGAGCTTCTGGCCCATCGGAGTGTGCTTGACTTCCGGATGCCACTGCACGCCGTACAGTTTGCGGGACTCGTCCTGCATGGCGGCGACCGGTGCGCCTTCGGTGTGGGCGAGCACTTCGAAGCCTTCCGGCGCGGTCTTGACGGCCACGCCATGGCTCATCCACGTGCTTTGCTCTGCGGGAGAGCCGTCGAGCAGACCCTCCGCCTTGTCGATGGTGGTTTCCGTTTTGCCGTATTCGCCCAGGGCGGCCTTGTCGACATCCGCGCCCAACGCGTATGCCATGGCTTGGAAGCCGTAGCAGATGCCGAGCACCGGAACGCCCGCGTCGAACAGCTTCTTGTCGACGCGCGGAGCGCCCGGTTCGAACACGGAAGCGGGGCCACCGGACAGGATGATGGCCTGCGGATCCTTGGCCAGCATCTCATCGACCGGCATGGAATGCGGCACGAGCTCCGAATAAACATTGGCCTCACGCACGCGACGTGCGATCAGCTGGGCGTACTGGGCTCCGAAATCGACAACGAGCACAGGACCTGCAGCCATAACACTCTCCCTTTAATATGAGGTATCAAGAAACGAACAATACTAACTGCTCTATTGTGACGTTGCAAGGAGACATTGGAAACACGTGAACGGAGAATGAACGAATCTCACAATTGCTTACTCCCACCTACTCAACACGCCGCGTGTGTATCTAGGGAAACGAACGTGGGAACATGTGTTAACCGACTAAAAACGTTGATTTTGAGCCGTTTTTCAATCTTTTTGATAGAGTGTGAAGTACGCACAAAAATCCCGATAAAAGCACACATTTGCGTACAGAAAAATAACAATTGAACACACAGTCGCAAAAAAACAGCAAAAAGTCGAACCGCGCTCGTAATATGTGCAAGTGACTGGAAATGAGGCATACCGCGTAACCGCAAGGTTTTAGGCATGGCTCATGACCTAAGGAAATAAACAATCGCACATCACAGTGCAGGAGTACAGGAGTACACATGACGAGTCCTGTTATTGGCACCCCTTGGAAGAAGCTGAACGCTCCGGTTTCCGAGGAAGCTATCGAAGGCGTGGATAAGTACTGGCGCGCAGCCAACTACCTCTCCATCGGCCAGATCTATCTGCGTAGCAACCCGCTGATGAAGGAGCCTTTCACCCGCGAAGACGTCAAGCACCGTCTGGTCGGTCACTGGGGCACCACCCCGGGCCTGAACTTCCTCATCGGCCACATCAACCGTCTCATTGCTGATCACCAGCAGAACACTGTGATCATCATGGGCCCGGGCCACGGCGGCCCGGCTGGTACCGCTCAGTCCTACCTGGACGGCACCTACACCGAGTACTTCCCGAACATCACCAAGGATGAGGCTGGCCTGCAGAAGTTCTTCCGCCAGTTCTCCTACCCGGGCGGCATCCCGTCCCACTACGCTCCGGAGACTCCGGGCTCCATCCACGAAGGTGGCGAGCTGGGTTACGCCCTGTCTCACGCCTACGGTGCTGTGATGAACAACCCGAGCCTGTTCGTTCCGGCCATCGTCGGCGACGGCGAAGCTGAGACCGGCCCGCTGGCCACCGGCTGGCAGTCCAACAAGCTCGTCAACCCGCGCACCGACGGTATCGTGCTGCCGATCCTGCACCTCAACGGCTACAAGATCGCCAACCCGACCATCCTGTCCCGCATCTCCGACGAAGAGCTCCACGAGTTCTTCCACGGCATGGGCTATGAGCCGTACGAGTTCGTCGCTGGCTTCGACAACGAGGATCACCTGTCGATCCACCGTCGTTTCGCCGAGCTGTTCGAGACCGTCTTCGACGAGATCTGCGACATCAAGGCCGCCGCTCAGACCGACGACATGACTCGTCCGTTCTACCCGATGATCATCTTCCGTACCCCGAAGGGCTGGACCTGCCCGAAGTTCATCGACGGCAAGAAGACCGAGGGCTCCTGGCGTTCCCACCAGGTGCCGCTGGCTTCCGCCCGCGATACCGAGGCCCACTTCGAGGTCCTCAAGAACTGGCTCGAGTCCTACAAGCCGGAAGAGCTGTTCGACGAGAACGGCGCCGTGAAGCCGGAAGTCACCGCCTTCATGCCGACCGGCGAACTGCGCATCGGTGAGAACCCGAACGCCAACGGTGGCCGCATCCGCGAAGAGCTGAAGCTGCCGAAGCTGGAAGACTACGAGGTCAAGGAAGTCGCCGAGTACGGCCACGGCTGGGGCCAGCTCGAGGCCACCCGTCGTCTGGGCGTCTACACCCGCGACATCATCAAGAACAACCCGGACTCCTTCCGTATCTTCGGACCGGATGAGACCGCTTCCAACCGTCTGCAGGCCGCTTACGACGTCACCAACAAGCAGTGGGACGCCGGCTACCTGTCCGCTCAGGTCGACGAGCACATGGCTGTCACCGGCCAGGTCACCGAGCAGCTTTCCGAGCACCAGATGGAAGGCTTCCTCGAGGGCTACCTGCTGACCGGCCGTCACGGCATCTGGAGCTCCTATGAGTCCTTCGTGCACGTGATCGACTCCATGCTGAACCAGCACGCCAAGTGGCTCGAGGCTACCGTCCGCGAGATTCCGTGGCGCAAGCCGATCTCCTCCATGAACCTGCTCGTCTCCTCCCACGTGTGGCGTCAGGATCACAACGGCTTCTCCCACCAGGATCCGGGTGTCACCTCCGTCCTGCTGAACAAGTGCTTCAACAACGATCACGTGATCGGCATCTACTTCCCGGTGGATTCCAACATGCTGCTCGCTGTGGCTGAGAAGTGCTACAAGTCCACCAACAAGATCAACGCCATCATCGCCGGCAAGCAGCCGGCCGCCACCTGGCTGACCCTGGACGAAGCTCGCGCCGAGCTCGAGAAGGGTGCTGCCGAGTGGAAGTGGGCTTCCAACGTGAAGTCCAACGATGAGGCTCAGATCGTGCTCGCCGCCACCGGTGATGTTCCGACTCAGGAAATCATGGCCGCTGCCGACAAGCTGGACGCCATGGGCATCAAGTTCAAGGTCGTCAACGTGGTTGACCTGGTCAAGCTGCAGTCCGCCAAGGAGAACAACGAGGCCCTCTCCGATGAGGAGTTCGCTGAGCTGTTCACCGAGGACAAGCCGGTCCTGTTCGCTTACCACTCCTATGCCCGCGACGTGCGTGGTCTGATCTACGATCGCCCGAACCACGACAACTTCAACGTTCACGGCTACGAGGAGCAGGGCTCCACCACCACCCCGTACGACATGGTTCGCGTGAACAACATCGATCGCTACGAGCTCCAGGCTGAAGCTCTGCGCATGATCGACGCTGACAAGTACGCCGACAAGATCAACGAGCTCGAGGCCTTCCGTCAGGAAGCCTTCCAGTTCGCTGTCGACAACGGCTACGATCACCCGGATTACACCGACTGGGTCTACTCCGGTGTCAACACCAACAAGCAGGGTGCTGTCTCCGCTACCGCCGCAACCGCTGGCGATAACGAGTGAGCCTAGGCTTATTTGGCCTGATTGCTTGATAAAAGCCCCAAGGGATTGTTCCCTTGGGGCTTTTTCGTATTACGGTGCGATATGCTTGGCTAAAACAGCAAAACCGCTAGCGCGTGTCAGTTACCGTTTGCGCATTACAATTGCTCATTGTGCGAACGATGTGGTATCGCACCCGAATAATGTGAAGTACATAGGAGACACCGTGAGTTTTACCAGCGTCACCATCATCAGTCCCGAAGCGGCTAACGGCCGTAATGTTGTCGCCCTTGGAGTCACCAAGGCACTTGCCGCAGCCGGCAAGACCGGAGTGTTCCGTCCGGCGGTCTGCAGAAAAGACACCTTCACGGACGTGCTGATCGAAGCTTCCAATGCCGGTTTGAGCCGGGAACAGTCCGTCGGCGTGTGCCCCAAGCGCGCTCGTAACGATAAGGAAGGTTCGCGGGCGGATATCGTTGCGGCCTACACCCAAGCCGTAGAAACAGCCCGACCGGATGCCATGGTGATTGTCGGCACCGACAGGTCAGCAGTCAATGATCCCGCGATGTTCTCTTTCAACGCTGACTTCGCGGCAGACCTCCAATCGCCGGTCCTGCTGGCCGTATGCACTATCGAACGCACACCGGAACAAGTCAAAAGCACGGTTGAGGCATCCACCAAGGTCATCGAAGACGCCGGGAGCAAAGTCGTCGGCGTGTTCATTACTGGGTGTGACGACACGCAGCCGGATCCGCTCAAAGCATGCTTCGTCGACTACCCGGTGCCGGTGTGGACGCTACCTGCCGTCGATTTCAACGACGATGACGCCATCAGCAAGGCAGACGAAGCGTTCGCGACGAACGTCGACGCCGCGGAACTGACCGCGGTACTCGAATCGCCATTCGACGCCCCGACCACACCCTATGCTTTCCAATACGGTCTGCTGGGCAAGGCGAAGGCGGACAAGAAGACCATCGTGCTGCCGGAGGGCAACGAGGATCGCATCATCAAAGCCGCCGATTATCTGCTGGAACGCGACATCGTCGATCTGATCATCGTCGGAGACGAAAACGCCATTCTCGCCCGTGGTCAGGAATTGGGATTGAAATCGCTTGGCAAGGCGAAATTCCAAGCCAAGGATGATGAAACGGTGTTGGAACCCATGGTGGCGAAGCTGTGCGAGCTGCGCGCCAAGAAAGGCATGACCGAAGAGCAGGCGCGCAAACAGCTGGCCGATGACAGCTATTTCGGCACCATGCTTGTGGTGATGGGCATGGCGGACGGCCTCGTGTCCGGTTCCGTCAACTCCACGGCCAATACCGTGCGTCCGGCCCTGCAGGTCATCAAGACCAAGCCAGGAACATCGTTGGTATCCGGAGCGTTCCTGATGTGTTTCAAGGACCATGTCGCCGTGTTCGCCGACTGTGCCATCAACCTTAACCCCAATGCCGAGCAGCTCGCCGAAATCGCGATCCAATCCGCCGAAACGGCCAAGGCGTTCGGCCTTGAACCGAAGGTGGGCATGCTGTCCTATTCCACGCTGGGCTCCGGAAAAGGACCCGACGTCGACCTCGTCGAGGAAGCCACCACCATCGTCAAAGACAAGGCTCCCGACCTTGCGGTGGTCGGATCGATCCAGTTCGACGCGGCATGGTCTCCGACCGTGGCCGCGACCAAAGCCAAGGGCGATCCGGTGGCGGGCCATGTCAATGTGTTCGTATTCCCGGATCTGTGCGCGGGCAACATCGCATACAAGGCGGTACAGCGTTCCTCGGGAGCGGCCGCCGTTGGACCGGTGCTGCAGGGTCTCAACCGCCCGGTGAACGATCTGAGCCGTGGCGCCACGGTCCAGGACATCATCAACACCATCGCCCTGACCGCCATCGAAGCCCAGTAATCGGGCATTTTGTAGCAAGCAACGAGTAATCTAAGGTTTTGGAAAGTCGCGTAAGCGGCACATCGATTAACACATGGAGGATGCCCACAATGGCGAAAACCGTCCTTGTCATCAATTCCGGTTCCAGCTCTATCAAGTATCAGCTGGTTGATCTTGAAACCGGCGAAGGTATCGCTTCCGGTCTGGTCGAGAAGATCGGCGAGCCGGTTGACGGTCATTACAAGCACGAGTACAACGGCGAGAAGCATGAGCTCGAAGAGCCGATTCACGACCATGAGCAGGGTCTGAAGCGCGTGCTCGGCTTCTTCGACGAGTTCGGCCCGAAGCTCGCCGACGCAGGCATCGTGGCCGTCGGCCATCGCGTGGTGCAGGGTGGTTCCATCTTCCCGAAGCCGGCTCTGGTCAACGACAAGACCATCGGCCAGGTCAAGGACCTCGCCGTGCTCGCCCCGCTGCACAACGGTCCGGAGGCCAAGGGCGCTGAGGTCATGCGCTCCCTGCTGCCGGATGTTCCGCAGATCTTCGTGTTCGATTCCTCCTTCTTCTTCCAGCTGCCGAAGGCTTCCAGTACCTACGCGCTGAACAAGGAAGTCGCCCAGCAGTACCACATCCGCCGTTACGGCGCCCATGGCACCTCCCACGAGTTCATCTCCTCCGTCGTGCCGTCCGTCATCGGCAAGCCGGCCGAAGGCCTCAAGCAGATCGTGCTGCACATCGGCAACGGTGCTTCCGCCTCCGCCGAAATCTCCGGCAAGCCGGTTGAGACCTCCATGGGTCTGACCCCGCTGGAAGGCCTCGTGATGGGTGGCCGTACCGGCGACATCGATCCGGCCGTCGTCTTCCACCTGATTCGCAACGCCCACATGAGCGTGGACGAACTGGACACCCTGTTCAACAAGCGTTCCGGCATGATGGGTCTGACCGGCTTCGGCGACCTACGTGAAGTGCATCGTCTGGTCGAAGAGGGCAACGAGGACGCCAAGCTGGCTCTCGACATCTACGTGCACCGCATCGTCGGCTACATCGGCAACTACACCGCTCAGATGGGTGGCGTCGACGTGATCACCTTCACCGCAGGCGTTGGCGAGAACGATGACGTCGTGCGCAAGATGGTCTGCGACAAGCTCGCTCCGTTCGGCGTCAAGCTGGATGAGGAGAAGAACGCGACCCGTTCCAAGGAACCGCGCATCATCTCCACCCCGGATTCCGCAGTCACCATCTGCGTCATTCCGACCAACGAGGAGCTGGCCATCGCCCGCAAGTCCGCCGCCATCGCAGAAGAAGGCAAGGACTCCTACGGCAACGTCTTCTCCAAGTGAGTGACGTGTCACGTTTCGGCTGGTAGAGGAACGTGACGGCAAACGGTATGAATCTGCGCCGCCGTGCCTGATAATCGATATCATCGGTCAATCAGGCACGGCGGCGCAGTGCGTTGGGCCCCCTTTTCCGCGATTCGCAAGGGATTGCTTGGTAGTACGATACGACAGGTTGCACTGTACCGTGCAATGATGTAAGAGAGAACGGTTGGTTATTCGTGGCTGCTAAACGACGTTTCGTCGGTTTGGACGGGCTTAAAGGCATAGCCCTTATTGCGATTGTGCTGTATCACTGCGATGAGCTTTCGCTTCAAGGCGGGTTTTTCGGTGTGGATGTGTTCTTCACCATCTCCGGTTTCCTGATTTTCTCATCGCTGCTCAATCGTATCGATTCAGGTAAAGGCTTGGAACTGGGGGAGTACTTCCTCAAACGGTTCCGCCGGATTTATCCCGCGCTGTTTGCTCTTATCCCGATCTCGGCGACGTTGGCATGGCTGGTGAACCGCGACATGCTTGTCGGCATCCGGAACCAGATCATGACCGTGCTTCTGGGATGCTACAACTGGTATGCCATCAGCAGCGGAGCCAGCTATTTCTCCCAGATGAACCCTGACATATTCCGTCACCTATGGTTCATGTCGTTGCTCATGCAGTTTTATCTGATCGCTCCATTCGTGGTTTTGCTGCTGCGAAAAATCATCATCAGATGGGCTCCGGTATGCATACTGACAGCCCTTGCCGGAGCAAGCGCGGCATCCATGGGACTGCTATACCACTCTGGCGCTGACCCCACACGTGTGTATTTCGGCACCGACACGCACGCCATGGGCCTATGGCTCGGTGCCGCGCTGGCTTGGATACTGCCGATTCTCAGACATGAGCATGGGCGAGCCAATGAATCGCGGATAATGGAACGATTCCATAAGATATGGATTCAATTCGGCCCGATAGTTGCCTTTGGCTCATTGCTGGCATTGCTGTGGATGATGCGGCATATCACTCAAGGCCCAGCGGCGTTCCATGGCGGTATCTTCGTCGCCTCCGTGCTTGCTGTGATGCTGATCGCAGGAACCATACCATTCGGATCCTGGATGCAGGATCTGCTTGTGTTCAAGCCGCTTGCCGCTTTGGGCCATTATTCGTATGGCATTTATCTGTGGCATTGGCCATTATGGCTGCTGCTGAGATCCCTGCTGCCCCAGTGGGGCGCATGGCATGCCGACAGGCTGCTGTCCTTCACCTTCATCCTCACCGTGCTGTTCGCGTTCGCATCTTGGCGACTGTTCGAGAAGCCAGTCGCTCGTGCGGGATTCATCGCGTTGATTCGTCCGATCAGTGGAGACGAAGCCGAGCATTGCGGCCGTCTGATATCCACGGTCGTGGTGCTGGCATGCTCATGGAGCTTCTGCGGATACGCTGTGGCGACGGCATCGGAACAAACCAGTGTGGCGCAATCCTTGGGTATCAGCGCCAGGCTGTTGCAGCAACGCAATCATGCCGCTTTGGAACGACGCAGAACACCGATGCCAAGGAAGCCACGACATAAGATGCCGGATGGTTCGCAAATGGCCGCCATCGGAGATTCGGTGATGCTGGCGTCCAGCAAAGGATTGCAAGACACGTTCCCCAACATCATTGTGGATGCCGAAGTCTCACGGTCGATGGCGAAGGGACAGGGTCTTGTCGATCAATTGAAAGCGCAAGGAAATCTGCGCCCCTGGGTCTTGGTGGGACTTGCCACCAACTCCGTGGTGACCAATGATCAGCTTGACGATCTGCTGAATGATGTCGGCCCCGATCATGTGCTGGTGCTCATTAACGCGCACGCTCCCGTTTCATGGGTTCCCGGCACCAATGCCGTGTTGAAGCAATTCGCCGCGGCGCATTCCAACAACGTCGTACTGGTCGATTGGGACGGGACCATTTCCCAGCATGCTGACGAACTTGCCGGAGATGGCATCCATCCGGGAATGTCCAATACGATCTACGCGCAGGCGGTCAAGGATTCAATCGCCGCTTGGATCAAGCAAGGGCACTGATTGATGCGTTGACGACTTCCATACGAGGTCCGCCACATGCCGTCGCATATGAATGATCCCCATTCCGTGGAAATCGGAATGGGGATCATTCATATGCGGACGATGCCGATATTAGGGAAATCAGGCCTCCTGATGCTGAGGAGCGGACAGGAAGTGCTCCTCGCTAGGCAGAACGGCGTTGAGAATCACAGCCACCACGAACGACACCGCGATGCAGTTGGAAGCGAAGATGGACTGGAACAGCGCCGGGAAGTTGGCGAAAATGTCGCCGACCTGGGTGAAACCGATGCCAATGGTTAGGCTCAACGCGGCGATGGTGATGTTGCGCTGCGTGTAACCGGCCTCGGAAATCATCTGGAATCCGGACAGGATGATATTGCCGAACATCATGATGGTGCAGCCGCCAAGCACAGCCTGCGGCAGGGAGTTGAAGACCTCTGCAACGGCCGGAACGAAGCTGGCAAGCACCAAAATCAGACCGCCGGAAAGAATCACCTTGCGGTTGACCACCTTGGTCATCGCCACCAGACCGATGTTCTGCGCAAACGAAGTCAATGGCAGGCAGCCGAACAAACCGGACACGGAGGAGATCAAACCGTCGCCGGCAATAGCTCCGGCGGTTTCCTTGTCGGTGGGTTGACGGTCGAGACCGACCTTGGTAAGCGCCGCTGTGTCGCCCAACACCTCAACCGAGGAAACGACATACAGCAGAGCGAAGGAGATAATCGCGCCCGGATCAAACTCAAGCTTGAACGGCATGAAATGCGGCACCGACACGACCTGCAGATTGGCGAAACCGGAGAAATCGACCTTTCCCATGAAAATCGCGACCACATAGCCCACGACAAGGCCGAACAGCACGGAAAGCTGCTTGGCGGTGCCCTTCATGAGCAGCTGGAACGCAAGGCAAGCCACCAGCGAAATCAGGCCAAGCGTCAGATTCTGCCAGCTGCCGAAATCCTTCGCGCCGGAACCGCCGCCGAAGCTCGTGGCGCCGACGGACAGGAGCGAAAAACCAATCGAGGTGACGACAATCGCGGAAACGATCGGCGGAACGAAACGACGCCAATACTTGGCCGTCAAACCAAGCACGACCTCCAACAGGCCGCCAAGCACCACGGCGCCGGCGACTGCGCCATAACCCTGATGCTGCGCGATCGACATGGCGGCCGCGACGTAGGTGAAGGAAATGCCGGTGACCATCGGCAGACGGGAACCAATCAGCCACACACCGTACAGCTGCAGGCAGGTGCCGAGACCTGCGACCAGCAGGCCGGCCTGAATGATGGCGGCGGACTGCGCGGCATCCATCTTGGCGGCCGTGGCCACCAGGAAGATAGGCGCGAGATTCGCCACGAACATGGCCATGACGTGCTGCAGGCCGAACGGAATGCCCTTCCAGAACGACACCGGTGCGTCAAGACTGCTCAACGCCTCAAAAGACACGCCTTTTTTAGTGTCTTTTGCCTTCGTCTTTTTTTCGGTTTTCTCTGTGTTCTTCTCTTCGCTCAACTGTTACATCCTCTCTTATAATCGTTTGAGCGTACTGAAAAAATCAGGAGCGGAATTCGATGGTGCCGTTTTCCGGATCCATCGATTCGACGATTGCCAGGGAATCGACGTCGTACCCTTCCTCACGCAGCTGGTCGCCACCGCCTTGGAAGCCCTTTTCCACTGCGATGCCGATGCCTTCCACAGTGGCTCCGGCCTCATGGCACAGCTCGATCAGGCCTTTTAACGCCTTGCCGTTGGCAAGGAAATCGTCGATCAGCAGCACGTGGTCGCCTTCATTGAGATAGCGCTTGGACACGATGACAGGGAACTCCTTCTGCTTGGTGAAGGAATACACGGTGGTCGTGTACTGGTCGCCGTCAAGATTGATGGACTGCGCCTTCTTGGCGAACACCACCGGGACATTGCCGAAATGACGGGCCACGACACAGGCGATGCCAATGCCGGAAGCCTCAATGGTCAGAATCTTATCGATGGTCTTACCCTTGAAATGCTCGGCCCAGGCGGCGCCCATATGGTCGAACAGCTCGACATCGCACTGATGGTTGAGGAACGCGTCCACTTTCAGCACATTGCCGGGCTTGACGGTACCTTGTTGCGCAATGCGCTCTTCAAGTTCCTTCATGAAACCCCTTAATCTTGTCGGCCGCGAAAGCGGCATCAGATGATGGCATACGGCGAGCCGTATATAGGAGTTCAGCATACGCGCCTCAATTGACCGTGCGAGTCGGACCCCTGACCTGCTCATGTGATAAACATGAATGCTGCGAACAAATGTTTGAATATGAGCGTGCGCGAAGAAAAGAGGAATCGGTGGAACAGAGCATGGGACCTGTGATGTGCGATCCGCGGAGCCTGATAGAGGGACTCAACCCCCAACAGGAAGAAGCGGTGAAATACTACGGCCAGGCATTGCTCATCGGCGCCGGCGCAGGCTCAGGCAAGACCCGTGTGCTGACACGTCGCATCGCATGGCTGCTGGCGCATGGCTTCTGGGCAAGCAGCATCCTCGCCATCACCTTCACCAACAAGGCGGCCGCGGAAATGCGTGAACGTCTCGTGACTTTGGTCGGGCCGGAAGCCGAACATATGTGGATCTCCACCTTCCACTCCGCCTGCGTACGCATCCTACGCCGCGACGGCAAGGAAATCGGCCTTAAATCGGGCTTCTCGATTTACGACACCGCGGACAGCGAGCGACTGGTCAAACTGATCGCAGCCGACCTGAACATCGATACGAAGCGGTATACGCCACGCATGCTGCTGGGCAAGATATCCGACTGCAAGAACGCGTTGGTTTCCTGGAAAGACCAGCTGAAAAAAGCGAACTGCGATTACATCCCGGGACAGCGCGGATACCAGGTGAGCGCCGGCGACGTCGACGAACTGGTCGCCGTCGTCTACGCCGAATACCAGCATCGTCTGGCGCTCGCCAACGCAGTCGACTTCGACGATTTGATCATGCGCACCGTGGAATTGCTCCAAACCTGCCCGCAGGTGAGCGAATACTATCGGCACAGGTTCCGTTACATCTTCGTGGACGAGTATCAAGACACCAACCATGCCCAATATGTGCTCGTACGTGAATTGTCCGGCATCGATTCGGACGAACAGCCCGACCCGCAGGCGAGGGGAGCGGGCCGTGTGGGACCGAGCTGGATTACCGTGGTGGGTGATTCCGACCAATCCATCTACGCGTTCCGAGGTGCGGACATCCGTAACATCCAAGACTTCGAACAGGATTTCCCGAACGCCAAAACCATCATGCTCGAACAGAACTACCGTTCGACGCAGACCATCCTCGACGCGGCGAACGCGGTGATCGCGAAAAACGAAAACCGCAAGCCGAAGAAACTGTGGACGGCGCTTGGTCAAGGCGACAAAATCGTCGGCTATGCCGCCGACAACGCACAGCAGGAAGCCGGATGGATAGCGAACGAAATCGCACGAATCCACACCGAGGAAGACGTCGCTTACCGTGACATCGCCATCATGTACCGAGCCAACGCGCAGTCACGTTCGCTGGAAGAGGCCATGATCAACGCCAATCTGCCGTATCAGCTGGTCGGCGGCACCAAATTCTATGAACGTAGGGAAGTCAAGGACGCCATCGCGTATTTGCAGGCCATCGTGAATCCCGCGGATAATGTGAACGTGCGGCGTATCCTCAATGTGCCTAAACGAGGACTCGGCGCACGCGCGGAGGGATTGGTGGCCGGCTACGCGGACGCGCATGGCCTCACGTTCTTCGAATCCATTGAACATATGGACCAGATTGAAGGCATGACAGGCCGTACTACCAAACCGTTGGGCGCATTCCGTGATCTGATGCACGAGCTGGCCGATTTCGCCAAGGAACATGATTCGAAACCATCCGAAGTGGTGGCCGAAGTATTGGATAAAAGCGGTCTTCTGGAGGAATTGCAACGTTCCGAGGATCCGCAGGATGCTTCGCGTGTGGACAATCTTTCCCAGTTGCAGTCCGTGGCCGCCGAATTCGAACAGAACACGCCGGATGCCACGTTGGCCGGTTTTCTGGAGACCACGGCATTGGTCGCCGACTCGGATCAGTTGCCGGGAGAGGGCGAGGATTCCGGCAAGGTCACGATGATGACCTTGCATACGGCCAAAGGTTTGGAATATCCGTATGTGTTTCTTACGGGTATGGAACAGGGTACGTTCCCGCACCAGCGTGCCATGGAGGACACCAGCGAGCTGTCCGAGGAGCGTCGTCTGGCATACGTGGGCATCACCCGTGCGAAGCGTCGGCTGTATGTGACCCGTGCGGCGGTGCGTGCCCAATGGGGGCAGGCCAATGACATGATGCCCAGCCAGTTCCTGGATGAGATTCCGGATGAACTCATCGATTGGAAACGTCGTGAGGCCGGTGTGGAGCGCATGCGCGCCAGCTGGGGAGATGACGACGAGTTCGGCGGGTGGGACGATGATGACGATTTCGGATCCACTTCCTTCGGCGAATCGATGTACGGATCGTCGACATACGGTTCCTCATCGTATGGTTCTGGTTCTCGCGGATCGCATTCCACTTATGGGTCGTCTCATGGATCGCACAGCTCGTATGGTTCCGGACGGTCCTCCTACGGCTCGGGAAGCCGCCGTTTCTCTGGCGGATCGCACTCTGGCTCGTCCTCATACGGTTCGTATGGCTCATCCCGGTCGTCATACGGTTCCGGCAAGCCCTCCGGCAAATCCGGTAAGGTCACCACGCGCCGCGCCAAGCCAAAGGATCTGACGAAATCGGCTCCGGCAAGTTCGTTGGACGGCAACAACGGATTGAGCATCTCGGATTTCCAGATAGGCGACAGAATCACCCATGACCATTACGGTTTGGGAAAGGTCATCGAAACGCAGGACAAGGGCGCGAATTCGGTGATCACCGTCGATTTCGGCACGGATGGCGTCAAACGATTGCTGCTTCGTGTGGCGCCTATTGAAAAGCTCTGACGGCTTTTCCAATAGGCGCCCCTCGTGGCGGCGCCGTTGTGGGCTCATAACACGGATTGAGTGAAAAAACAAGTCTTTTCTTTCGGAGCATTTGTTGCGATAATCGGCGATGTTTGCTTTTCGAGAGGAAGAACCATGCCAAGAAAACTGTTCGCCGCGATATCGCAGATTGTTCTGGGCGCGCTGATCGCCATCGCCCCGCAGACCTCGCGCATGTGTGTGCCGTCAAAGACATGCCCATGGCATGCCGCTACACCGCTCGGGTCGCTCTGGGACTGGGTGTCGTCATCGCATTGCTGGCAATAATCGGATTTTTCGCGCCAAGCCGGGTCAGGGCCGGATTGGATATCGCCAATGCCGTGCTGGGCGTGCTTGTCGTTCTGGTGCCGACCATGCTGGTAGGCGTATGCAGAGGCTCCATGATGCATTGCCATATGGTGACGATGCCGACGCTTATCGTATTGGGCGTGCTGCTGGCGGTGCTCGCAGCAGTCGCCGTATATCTCGATCTCAAGCCGGCAAAGCGTGGCTGACGTGCCGCATATCACCCTTGCGAAACTACCGCTGGCCAATCTGCGTCGCAAACCATTCCGCACTTCGGCGCTTGTCATTGTGGTCGTCATGCTCACTGTGGCGTTCTATGGAGGCGCGCTGCTTTCCATGAACCTGAACAACGGGCTGAACAGCATGCGGGAACGTATGGGCGCCGATCTGATGGTCACGCCGCAGAACACGAAAAACCAGGCTGAGGCGTTGCTCACGGGAAACTCTTCGAGCACGTTCTACTTCACCAATGACATTGGAAGCCAAATCGCCGAAGCGGACGGTGTGGGCGAAAGCACGGTGCAGACGTACATCTCCTCGCTTGCGGCAGCCTGCTGCGACGAAAAGGTGCAGATCATCGGCTTCAACCCCGACACCGACTTCGTCATCACTCCTTGGGTGGCTTCGCAATTCGACGGCACACTCCGTCGCGGCCAAATCATAGCAGGCGCCAGCATCAACGTGTCGGACAACAATACGGTCAAACTGTACGGTCATGAATTCCCCGTGGCCGCGCAACTGGCCGATACCGGAACGTCACTGGACAATTCCGTATTCGTGAACCTGGACACGGTGCCGGATGTCGTTTCCTATTCCGCGCAGGTCGGACATGCCGCGATTCCTGAAGAATACGCCGGCAAAGCGGTGTCCGCCGTGCTCGTCAAAGTCAAGGACGGATATTCCGCACAACAGGTCGCCTCGAATATCGCAAAAGCCACGGGGATCAAAAGTCTGGGATATGTGTATCCGGGCGGTATCACGGCTACGACGAAAACGAATCTCAAGGTGATCATCCGCTATGTGGCGGTGTTCATCACGGTGTTCTGGACTATGGGATTGGTCGTGATGTTGGCGGTGTTTTCGTCGGCTATGAACGAACGCAAGCGTGAATTCGCCGCGTACCGTATTCTCGGCGCCATCGTGCGACCCTGGTGGGCATTATCGTCAAGGAATCGGCGACCATCGGAGCTATTGGAGGTGTGATCGGTGTGACCTGTACCTCGTTGGTCGTGTTTCCGTTCAGCGGTCTGATCGCCAAGGAACTTCAATTGCCGTATCTGCAGATTGGCGTCGGTAAAGTGGCGGTACTGATAGTCGTCGCTCTCCTGTTCGCAGTGCTTACGGGCCTGGTCGCATCCCTCGCCACAGCGGTGCGTCTTTCCGCCCCACAGGCATACCTGACGCTGAGGGAGGGGGAGTGATGCCGGAACAGCCCATATTGGAGGTTCGTGGCCTTACCCGTGAATTCGTACGCCGAGGTAAACCTTTCCCCGCGGTGGATGATGTGAATCTCACGCTCGATCCAGGCGAATTCATGGCGATCGTCGGCAGATCCGGAAACGGCAAAAGCACTTTGCTCAATCTCGTCACGGGATTGCTGAAACCTACATCCGGTTCGATTCTGCTGGCCGGTAACGAGGTGACCACGTTAAACGACAAACAGATGTCGATTTTGCGCAACCGCACCATCGGCTTCGTCACGCAGATCCAGACACTATTGCCGAACCTCACCGCAATCGACAATGTGGTCCTTCCCGCAGTGCTGCATCGCAATCCGTCTCGGTATGAAACCGAAATCGATGAACGGACGAATGACGCACAATCACAGGAACAGACGGCGTCTTCCGTCGTGGTCGATGGCCTTCCCGACGTCATCCAACCAGCTTCGACGCAGACGGCTTCTTCATCTCAGCCCGACCATTTGACGCAACGCGCGCAACATCTGTTGGATCAACTGCTTGTAGGCGAGCTTGCGACATGCTATCCGAAGGAGCTCTCTGGTGGCGAGATGCGCCGCGTCTCCATCGCCCGAGCGTTGATGAACAAGCCGAAACTGCTGATCGCCGATGAACCGACAGGAGATCTGGATGCCGAAAGCACCGCAATCGTCATGCGGCTGCTGCGGCAAGTAGCGGATGACGGTACCTCGGTACTTATGGTTACCCATGATCCGGACGCGCTTGCTTATGTGGACCATACCTATCGTATGGATAGGGGAGTGCTTACTCGGGCCTGACGTTTTTAAGACATGCCGATGTAGGTGAATCGGAGCATCTCGTCCGTCCCCCATGTGTATGATTAGCGATTGGTGTGCGCCCGGAAGGACGTATGCCGTCTGGAGTCTTAGCCCATCAGTGGGTCGGCGGCCATCCGTGGTGTTCTGCATTGCGGGTCAAGCCGTTCGCGCATTGCGCGAAGAAGCACTGGAGAGGCTGGCTCAGCGTATGCCGGACTTCGGCATACGTTCCGTTCAGACAACGACAGAACAAACAAAGGATTAAACCAATGACGAACGTTCAGCGTTCCCGCCGTCAGGTGCGTCTTTCCCGCGCCCTCGGCATCGCTCTGACCCCTAAGGCTCAGCGCATCTTCGAAAAGCGTCCGTATGCTCCTGGCGAGCACGGCCGCACCCGTCGCCGCACTGAATCCGATTACGCAGTGCGTCTGCGCGAGAAGCAGCGTCTTCGCGCCCAGTACGGCATCTCCGAGAAGCAGCTCCGCGCCGCTTACGAGAAGGGCACCCACACCGCCGGCCAGACCGGTAACGCCATGCTGATCGATCTCGAGACCCGTCTCGACGCCCTGGTCCTGCGTGCAGGCTTCGCCCGCACCACCGCCCAGGCTCGCCAGTTCGTGGTCCATCGCCACATCCTCGTCGATGGCAACATCGTCGATCGTCCGTCCTACCGCGTCAAGCCGGGCCAGACCATCCAGGTCAAGGCCAAGAGCCAGACCATGGTTCCGTTCCAGGCCGCTGCCGAAGGTGTGCACCGCGATGTGCTGCCGGCGGTTCCGGGCTACCTGGACGTCAACCTGCCTTCCCTGAAGGCCACCCTGACCCGCAAGCCTGAAGCCGAGGAGATCCCGGTGCAGGTCAACATCCAGTACGTGGTCGAATTCTACGCCCGCTGATCTGGATC
>ENA-OQAY01000043-OQAY01000043.1-human-gut-metagenome-genome-assembly--contig:-NODE-43-length-26829-cov-0.861321_pt1 | contig 26829 bp, 29 predicted proteins | sample MGYA00242740_ERZ504537 | MGnify/ENA primary metagenome ERZ504537 (study PRJEB26092, sample SAMD00036272) | human gut metagenome | host: Homo sapiens | study: EMG produced TPA metagenomics assembly of... | reverse complement strand
GGCATATATGCAATCCCCATCCTTACTTTTGCCTGCCATACAAACCATACATAAAATTACGAACGCTCGTACAGGGTATCACAAACAATCGCATGAAATAAAATCCCCACTAAATTTCTGCTGACCCAAAAGCCGGATAAGCCCTCATTTCAGCAGGCTGAAGGATTTATATCCGGATGAAGGAAATAAAGTAAAAATGGTTCATCATAAACAACTGAGTAACAATATATTACCTTACAATGAAGGATTTGAAGGAAAAAAACAGGTTATAGAGCCAAATCTTCTCTATAACCTATTTATATTACCAATTACCTTGAAACAATCAGAGAGTGATATCTTTCATTATCTTTTCTAATGCTCCGGCATTATGGTTCACATAATCTCCGGCAGCTTTCCCTGCTTGTTGCAAGCAAGCCTTATCCGACAAAAATTTGTCCATCAGCCGTTTAAAATCATCATAGCCAGTCACTTCAAAACCGCCTTTCTGCTCCAACAAATGTTGCGCCTCGCGAAATTTCTTGTTGTTAGGTCCGAATATCACAGGAATACCATATACAGCCGCTTCCAACACATTATGAATTCCAACTCCGAAACCACCCCCAATATACGAAATCTCACCATATCGGTAAATGGAGGACAGCAATCCGTAACAGTCGATAATCAAACAATCGGCCTGTGTCACATTTTCTTCCGTAGCCTCGGTATAGCGGATGCACGGACGTTTCACCTTATCTAAAATCTCTTTCAAATGACTGTCGCTCACCACATGAGGAGCAATAACCAGTTTCATCTCAGGATGCTCATTGAAATATTTGATAAAAATATCCTCATCCGGTCCCCATGAGCTGCCTGCAACAAAAGTCAACGAGCCACCTTTGAACTTCTCCACCAGCGGAAGCTGCTTGGCTTGATGGCAGATATCCAGCACACGGTCAAAACGAGTATCGCCCACAACTGTCACATCGGTCACACCAATTGTTGCCAGTAATTTTTTGGAAACTTCATTCTGTACAAACAAATGAGCAAAAGTCCTCAGCACCTCACTATATCTCTTCCCATACCAACGGAAAAAAATCTGATTGGGACGGAAAATGGAAGATACGCTATAGGTGGGAATAGCTCTCCGATGCAACTCATTCAAGTAATTCTGCCAAAATTCATACTTGATAAAAAACACCATACAGGGATTAGCCAATTCTACAAACCGACGGACATTACGCGGAGTGTCGAAAGGCAGATAGCAGACAAGGTCTGCCCCCTGGTAGTTCTTTCTCACTTCATACCCTGAGGGAGAAAAGAATGTCTGCAATATTTTATATTCGGGATGCTCCTTACGGATACGTTCTATCAAAGGGCGTCCCTGTTCGAACTCACCCAATGAAGCTGCATGAAACCAAATATAACGGGCGTTTTTGTCTATCTTGTTACGCAAGATATCAAATACCTCCCAGTGTCCTTTTACCATTTTGGCAGGCTTGGCACTGAACAGGCCGGCAACCTTCACCCCGAATAGATAAATATAGATGACTAAGTTATAAATCATAACTACCGGCTATTACTTGAGCACTTCCACAGCCCGACGAATGCGTCGCAATGTTTCTTCTTTCCCTAAAACGGCTGAAATATCAAACATATGCGGGCCTTTACCTTCGCCTACCAAGGTTAAACGGAAAGCATTCATTATATTACCCAAGTGATAACCTTTATCTTCTATCCATTTCATGACCACAGCTTCCTGGTTTTCCAGCGAGAAGTCGTCCAAGGCCTCCAACACGTCCGCCAACTCCAGCATACGTTCGGGAGAGTCCTCTTTCCAACGTTTTTTACGGGTCTTCTCATCATATTCCGTAGGAGCGACGAAGAAGAATTTGCAAGTTTCCCACAAATCCTTGATAAAACTTACACGATCTTTCATCAAGCCTACCACGGTCACCACTTTATCCATAGGAGCTTCAATGCCGTGCTCTTTCAAGATCGGCATGAAAAGCCCGGCTACTTCCTCATTACTTTTCTTCAATATATATTCATGGTTAAACCATTTTCCTTTTTCAAAGTCGAATTTCGCTCCGGCTTTGCTGCAACGGTGCAGGTCGAAAAGCTTCACCAGTTCATCCAAAGACATCAGTTCCTGGTCATTGCCCGGATTCCATCCCAACAGGGCAAGGAAATTGATAACAGCTTCGGGCAGGTAACCCGACTCACGATAACCGGAAGACACCTCACCGGTTTTGGGGTCGTGCCATTCCAACGGGAAAACAGGGAAGCCAAGACGGTCACCATCACGCTTGCTCAGTTTACCGTTACCATCCGGTTTCAACAACAAGGGAAGATGTGCGAACTCGGGCATGGTATCCGCCCAGCCGAAAGCCCGGTACAGCAGGACATGCAACGGAGCGGAAGGCAACCATTCCTCACCACGGATTACATGGGAAACTTCCATCAAATGGTCGTCCACAATGTTTGCCAAATGATAAGTAGGCAGTTCATCCGCCGATTTATATAAAACTTTATCATCTAAAATGGAAGAATTGATCACTACCTCGCCACGGATAATATCATGTACGTGTACATCTTCATTCGGTTCAATCTTGAAACGTACCACATATTGCTTCCCATCGGCAATCAGTGCATCCACTTCTTCTTTCGGCAGAGTCAAAGAGTTACGCATAGACATACGGGTAGAAGCATCGTACTGGAAATTAGAGATTTCCTGACGTTTGGCATCCAACTCTGCCGGAGTATCGAAAGCAATATACGCCTTATCGCTGTCAAGCAACACCTGTACATATTTCTTATAAATATCACGACGTTCAGACTGACGGTAGGGGCCGTAGTTACCACCAAAGCTGACTCCTTCGTCGAAGTTTATCCCCAACCACTTAAACGACTCAATGATATATTCTTCCGCACCCGGAACAAAGCGATTTGAGTCGGTATCTTCTATACGGAAAATTAAATCTCCACCATGCTGGCGAGCAAACAGATAGTTATACAAGGCTGTGCGCACACCGCCGATATGCAACGCTCCCGTCGGGCTCGGAGCAAAACGAACTCTTACTTTTCTTTCTGACATTGTTGTTTTATATAAAATACGCCGCAAAATTAATCTAAATTTCCCGATTTTTTCGTATTTTGCGCGCAAAAATATACGATTATGAGAAGTTTCAAGACCAGCAAACGGTTTTCATATAAAAATTTGATTTATAAAAGCCTTATTTTCATTGCCACAGTATCGGTAATAGTCTACTTTTTGCCCAATGAAGGGAAGTTCAACTATCAATTTGATATAAACAAGCCTTGGAAATACGGACTGTTACAGGCATCTTTTGATTTTCCGATTTACAAAAACGATCTGCAAGTACAAAAGGAACAGGACAGCATCCTGGCAGACTATCAACCTTATTTCCAAATAGACAAGGAAGCCGAAAAAAATGTCCTTTCCAAATTAAGGGAGGATTACAACAAGACCTTACGCCACTCATTGCCGGGCACGGACTATGTGCGTTATATTGAACGTACATTAAAGGCACTGTATGAAGACGGAATCATTGCCGGAAATGACTTGAAGCGTATGGAGGAAGACAGCATCATTGCCATACGGTTGGTAGACAAAAATGTAGCAACAAGCCGTTTTATCGACCAATTGTACACCGTGAAGGAAGCCTATGAATATTTGCTGAATGCGGATACCGCCCACTACAAAAAGAAGATATTACAACAATGTAATCTGAATGATTACATTACACCTAATCTGGTTTATGATGAAGAAAAGTCCGAAGCCGCGCAAAAAGATCTGCTCTCTAATATTTCATGGGCAAACGGCTTTGTGCTGAACGGACAAAAGATTATTGACCGTGGAGAAATTGTTGATGAGCAAACTTACAATATATTGGAATCCTTACGCAAGGAATGGGAAAAACGCAGCGACTCGGTACAAGAGAAAAGACTGACATTGGCCGGACAAATATTATATGTAGGAATCTTCCTGTTCTGCTTCATGGCCTATCTGGAGTTGTTCCGGGCAGATTATTATGAACGAAAAGGAACACTCACCTTGCTATTTGCGCTGATTGTATTCTTCCCCGTCCTGTCTTCCATTATGGTGGAACAGAACTTGTCAAGTATTTACGTGGTTCCATTTGCCATGATTCCGATTATAGTCCGTGTTTTCCTTGACTCAAGAACGGCATTCATGGCACATGTCACTATCATTTTGCTTTGCTCCATCACTTTACGTTTTCCACATGAGTTTATATTGTTACAGGTAGTGGCAGGAATGGTGGCGATCTATAGTTTGAGAGAATTGTCCCAACGGTCGCAATTGTTACGGACGGCTTTGGTTGTATTTATCAGTTACGCTTTATTATATTTTGCTTTCGAGCTGATTCATGAAGATGATTTGACCAAGCTGAATACGCGCATGTACATCTATTTTATGATCAACGGTATTTTACTGCTGTTCGCCTATCCGTTACTATTCCTTTTGGAGAAAATATTCGGTTTTACTTCAGATGTGACTTTGGTGGAATTGTCAAATATCAACAATAGCTTGCTTCGGGAAATGTCCGAAGTAGCTCCGGGCACTTTCCAACACTCATTGCAGATGGCAAACCTGGCTGCTGCGGCGGCAAACAAGATTGGAGGTAAAAGCCAGCTGGTACGTACAGGAGCATTATATCATGATATCGGTAAAATGGTGAATCCGGCTTTTTTCACAGAAAACCAGTCGGGAGTCAACCCACACAAGAGTTTAAGTTATGAACAAAGCGCCCAGGTTATCATCAGTCATATTACCGACGGACTGAAACTGGCGGAGAAGCATAATCTGCCCAAAGTGATCAAAGACTTCATTAGTACCCATCATGGACGGGGACTGACGAAGTATTTCTACATTTCATATAAAAACGAACATCCTGACGAAGAAGTGGACCAGGAAAAGTTCCGCTACCCCGGTCCGAACCCGTTCACCAAAGAACAGGCCGTCCTGATGATGGCAGACTCTGTAGAAGCGGCTTCACGCAGCCTGCCGGAGTACACGGAAGAAAGCATCAGCACACTGGTAGATAAGATTATTGACACACAGGTATCTGAAGGGTATTTCAAAGAATGCCCTATTACGTTCAAGGATATAGCAACAGTTAAAGCGCTGTTTAAAGAAAAGCTGAAAACGATGTATCATACTCGTATCAGTTATCCGGAACTAAAGAAGTAAGTAATCCAGCACAAGCATCTTCCAATATATCAAGCACGTTCTCGAACCCTTGCGCACCGCCATAGTAAGGGTCGGGAACATAGTCTGCCACCTTGGTGCGGCAATAATCCGTCATGCGATGGATTTTCTTTTCCGTTTCCAGATCGGGAGCACGTTCCATCAAGTCCTCTATATTACGGTCGTCCATACCGATGATCATATCAAAATGATAGAAATCCTCCGTACAGACAGGACGGGAACGATGGGTCAGATTGTAACCGCGGCGGGAAGCATGCATCCGCATACGGCTGTCGGGCAATTCCCCTCTATGATAACTCAGGATTCCGGCAGAATCCACCTCTATCTCGTGTTCCAGTCCTTCTTTCTTTATGAGAGTACGCATCACTTCTTCTGCCGAAGAAGACCTGCAAATATTACCAAGGCAGACAAAAAGTATTCTTTTCATATATAATCTACAAATGGAGATATTCTTTAAATGATTTCACATCACGGTTCATGATCAGCTCTTCAGGAAACCCGGTAAGCTGCAACAATTCATACAAATTATCGTAACGGGCTATATCAAACGAAATATGCGCGTCACTTCCCAAGATGACCGGAACTTCATATTTCTTGCATAAACGGAGAATGGTGAGGTTGTTCTCACGGGCATCGGGCTTGTTACGGGTGGGCTTTAAAGAACTGTTATTTATTTCCAATAAAGTATGGTGTTCTTTGGCTGCCAATACCATCGGTTCAAAATGCAACGCTGCCGTACCGTCTCCGGGGTGACTGATAATATGAATAAAAGGATTACTGATAGCCTGCACCATTCCATGAGTGTTTTCTTCTATCGTTCCATATTCATAACACAAAGAGTGGATACCCGCGATACGGATATCAAGCATCTTCATATAGTCCTCGTCCAAATCGAGGTTTCCTTTACCATCCAGAATATTAATCTCAGCCCCCAGCAACAGCTCCACCCCATACATCCGGCGGGGAACCACATGCAAGTTTCTAAAATAAATAGGATGGCAAGTACCGGGAATACCGGGCGAATGTTCCGTTATCCCTAAAACTTTCAATCCCTTACCGGCGGCAGCTTGCGCCATTTCTTGTAAAGTACTGAATGCATGCCCGCTGGCAATGGTATGGGTATGTACGTCTAATTCTATCTTCATCTTTATTTTCGTTTATCTTTTCTATTATCATCCAGTGCATGGACCAGTTACTGTGGATCTACATCATAATATACTAACAACGAACGGAAACGTTCATCTTCCAATATGGCACGTTGCACGGCAAGCAGATAATCACGCACTTTCTTTATAGAAGCATTCTGCTCCACTTTCACAATCATTTTCTTTATAAATAAGGTCTGGATACGGGCCACCGGCGGTTTGTCCGGGCCCAATACCCTGTCGCCCAATCCGGAACGGAGCTGTGCTGCCATGGTATCCGCCGCCAGATCCAGAACATCTTCTTTGCGATGTTTCAAATATACATAAATCAAACGATAATAAGGAGGATATTTGAACATCTGCCGTTCTGCCAATTGATCGTAGTATAATTGTTCATAATCATTATGTATCACTTGATGAATAACAGGCAAATCCGGCGATTTGGTCTGAAGGATGACCAGTCCTTGCTTATTTTTACGCCCGGCACGTCCTGCCACTTGGGCCATCAGTTGGAAAGCACGCTCATAGCTCCGGAAGTCCGGGAAGTTCAACATCGTATCCGCATTCAGAATCCCCACCACACTGACATGATCAAAGTCCAATCCTTTGGATACCATCTGAGTACCAATCAGAATGTCCGTCTTGCCCAGTTCAAAATTCGTGATAATTTTCTCGTATGCGGTACGGGTACGGGTGGTATCCAAGTCCATCCGGGCGACTTTCGCCTCGGGGAATATCAGTTTTATATCATCTTCTATACGCTCTGTACCGAAACCGCGATGCATCAATTCCACTCCACCGCACGCCGGGCAGGAACGGGGAACTTGATAGGTATATCCACAGTAATGGCAAGTCAGCTGGTTCAGCCCCTTATGATACGTCAGACTCACATCACAGTTCTTGCATTTAGGAACCCAGCCGCAGGTATGACATTCTATCATCGGAGCGAAACCGCGACGGTTCTGAAACAGGATAACCTGCTCCTTACACTCCAATGCCTCTTTTATCTGCTTGACCAGCGCCGGTGAGAAAGGGCCCTGCATCCGCTTCTGATGCGCCAGTTCCTTGATGTCAACCAGTTCTATATGAGGAAGCCGGATATCTTTATATCTTTCTTTCAATTCTACCAAGCCATACTTTCCCGAGGTAGCATTAAAGTAAGTTTCCACACCAGGAGTAGCCGTTCCCAACAGCACTTTCGCCTTGAACATAGAAGCCAGCATGATGGCTGAACTACGGGCATGGTAACGTGGGGCGGGGTCTTGCTGTTTATACGTATTCTCGTGTTCCTCATCTATGACGACCAGCCCCAAATTACGAAAAGGCAGAAAAATAGAGGAACGGACTCCGAGAATCACGTCATAGCTCTTCTCTCCCAACTGTTTCTGCCATATCTCCACCCGCTCAGCGTCCGGAAACTTGGAATGATAAATACCCAGCCGATGTCCGAACACCCTTTTCAAACGCTCAGTTATCTGAGTGGTCAGTGCAATTTCCGGAAGCAAATATAAGACTTGCTTTCCTGTTTTCAGCACCTCCTGAATGAGGTGGATATAAATTTCCGTCTTGCCACTGGATGTAACACCATGCAGAAGACACACATTTTTCTCTCTGAAGCATTGAAGAATGTTGCCATAAGCCTGTTGCTGCGCAATATTCAGCGGATTAATATCACCGGTATCCAAAATTCCTTTATCCAAACGTCCTATCTCCTGATGATAGACCTCAAAGACTTTCTTTTCGACCAATCCGTTAAAAACGGCAACAGAACCTCCTGACTTTTCAAGCAGCTCTTTCTTTGTTACTTCCTTTAAAGCATACCCTTTGGTTACCCAACCGGACAATTCCACATACTTCATTAATATCATCAATTGTTTAGGAGCACGTGACAATTCATTGAACAGCCGTTGTAAGTAAGCCTCATCCGCTTCTCCGTTCACCAATCTCACCCTCGCCTCAGTACGCGGTTTGTAATTACGTTTCAGTTCCTCCTTGACAAAGATGGCTTCTTTGTCCAACAAAGACTTGATGACAGTCAACACATTTTTCAGTCCGCTGTTTTTTTCCAACTGGGTTACACACTGTTCTGTATCCCGACTCAACAAATCTAGAATTTTCTGCTCTTTCTCCGGTAACGGTGCGGTGGTCTCAAAATCGGGATTATATTCCACCAACGTTTCGCTTTCCAGTTTCATACCCGAAGGGATAGCCGCCTTGTACACATCTCCTAATGTACAAAGATAATATTCCGCCAGCCATTGCCAGAACTCATATTGTTTCGGTAACAGTACCGGAGATGAATCTAGCACTTCAGCTATATCCTTCGTTTCATACCCCTCCGGGGCCGCATAATGTACATTTGTCACTATTGCCGTATAGAACTTTTTCTTTCCAAACGGAACAATCACCCGACAACCAATCTGTACCATCTCTTCCATCTCCTGAGGAAGGGAATAAGTGTATTGGTTGGCAATAGGTAATGGAACTATGACATCTACGAATTTTTTCATGGTGCAAAATTACAAAAAAGGAGGCATTCTTTACTGAATGCCTCCTTTTTATCTTTTATTAAATAAGGTTGTCTAGAACAAGTATGCCAAAGAAACTTGCCAAGTGTTGTTCTTTATCTTCACATCCTGAGTAAGTGGTTTACCATCAAGGATTATATTAGGGTCAGCATAAAGAGTGGCAGTATGCCCCAAAGCAAAATTATAATTCACGCCAAGCTGTAAATGGCGGATCAGTTTCACACCTGCCCCCACATTGAAGCTGGTGTTGTTCTTCTTCAGATCATAATTCATAAATCCTTTCTTATTACCAATATTGAAACCGAACTGAGGCCCGGCAGCAATATAAGCACCCAACATACTTCCAAGTCCGAAAGACCATTTCAAATTTACCGGAATCTCAATCGTTTTCAGTTTTGCATCGGTGGAATATCCCTTTGCAGCCAGTTCTGTCTGTGAATACAAAGCCGCAACATCCGCACCAATCCCAATAATGGGCAGGGTGAATTCAGCCATCGGACCAATGAACCAACCGGTTTTATTATCTCCTTTTAAATCTGATTTCGAGAAACTAACCTTTGACAGGTTCAAGCCACCTTTTACTCCAAAGTGCAACTGAGCCTGAGCAGGAGCAGCCATCATCAAACATACAGCTACCATTAATACACTAATAATCTTTTTCATGTTTGTCTATTTTTAGTTTACGCCACAAAGATAAACACTTTTTCCATGTATAATGTTCAATCTCTCAGGAAAGTTACATTACGCTTTCCAATACCCCCTTCCAAGAAGAAATATCAAACAAAAAACGGACAGAATTTTTTATTCTGTCCGCTATGTTCTCTTTCTAATATTCTTCTTCGTTGAAAAAGAAATCCTCTTTGCTCGGATAATCCGGCCAAATATCTTCTATACTTTCATAGATTTCGCCTTCATCTTCCATCTCCTGCAAGTTTTCGATTACTTCCAACGGAGCGCCCGAACGCATTGCATAGTCAATCAACTCATCCTTTGTAGCAGGCCAGGGAGCATCCTCTAACTTCGAGGCCAATTCTAATGTCCAGTACATAGTTTTCTTATTTTTTAAGTAAATACTTTTCTTTTGTTCTCTAATTAGCCGCAAAAGTATAATAAATTATTTCATTTGCAACTTTTATCCCAAAAAATTTCATCTGTTTTAGTTAAATGATTTAACTTTCGGGTCAAAATGAATAAATAATCAGATAAACGGTTGACAAATGCTGTTACACGGGCATCTATGTCACATTCTTCAGCCAATGCAAGAATACGTCGCTCGGCACGGCGACACACCGTCCGGCAAATATGTCCAACGGCTGCTCCACGGTCACCTCCCGGCAGAATAAAAGCATTCAAAGGAGGAAGCTCATTGTCAATTACGTCAATTGCCTGCTCCAACATCCGGATGTCTTCATCCTCTATACGACTTTCCATACGCAACTTGGTCTGTGTCTGATCCGTTGCCAGATACGAACCGACAGAGAATAATTTATTTTGTATACGAAAAATGATTTGTTTATCCTCCTCATCCGTCAAATACGTTTGCAACAATCCCAAATACGAGTTCAACTCATCCACTGTGCCATAGGCTTCAAGCCGTATATGTGTTTTCGGCACCCGAGTACCACCTACCAATGATGTGGTTCCCTTATCACCTGTTTTGGTGTATATCATGCTTTTCTTCATGGTTCTGGTTATAAAAAATTTACAATATAATGCTGTTTATATCTTGCTTTATCAAAAAAGACCAATCCTATGTCATACAAATCAAAAGTGATACCCGTCGACTCACTGGTTACAATTTGCTCCCACCATTTCCGTTTTTCCCTCGATTCATGAATTCCTCCGACAATAAAACAACTACGAGGTCCGGCATAAGGAAGTACCAGTTCAAAAACTTCTTTATAAAAAGGAGTATGCCCTATATGCAGACAATCTAATGTATGCACCTCCGACAGTTTCTCCTCCAGTTGTCGAGAAGTCTTTGTCCAATCCCTGCCTTTCAAGGTGATGGAATCCATGGTATGACACGCAGCCCGCATATATCCTATGGATGCCCCATTACCAATTCCCACTTCAATCAATGACTTTGGTCTGAAATAATTAACCAACCGGAATAGTAAACGGTTCACTTTTCTTCGATAATGTGGCAAATAAGCAGGAAATCCTCTTTCCTTCAATACCCGATAAGCATAATAGTGATATTTTTCATAAACGACAGAAGTAATCAGAAAAAAATCAGACGGAGAGTGTACTCCGTAACCACAACGGTGACGGAAGCGACTGCACCAATTCCATATACGATGAAGAAAAAACATATTTCTCGGCTTTATTAAGTAACACAAAGATAAAAGATTACCCGACAATATCGAAATAAAATGCTATTTTTGTTGCCAATTAGTTATTAAACCATTTATAAACAATGAAACACACACACTCTTTTATGTTATGGGCAATACTGGCCGTCTTGTTGCCTTTACAAATAACCCAGGCCACAGCTCCTCCCACTGAATTACAGAAAAGACTTCAAAATCTTCCGGACATCAGTGACATTAAACCAATGCAAAGTGATGCCTATCCGGAGAAATATGTATTCTTCATTAATCAACTATTGGATCCGCATCACCCCGAAGCAGGGAATTTTAAGCAAAGGGTTATTCTCTCGCATGTAGGTTTTGACCGCCCCACTGTACTGGTTACCGAGGCTATGCCGCCCATTATGCCACCCATCCGCGTTATCAAGAAGAGTTATCCAAATTATTCAACGCCAATCTGGTATTCGTGGAATACCGTTACTTTGGTGAGTCCATGCCGAAGCCCTGCAACTGGGATTATCTCACGGTTGAAAATTCACTGTATGATTTGCATCATGTAACCACGACTTTGAAACAACTATACGATCAGAAATGGATAGCTACTGGAATCAGCAAAGGCGGACAGACTACGATGTTCTATCGCACTTACTTTCCTGATGATGTGGATATCTCCGTACCTTACGTAGCCCCCCTCAACCAATCATTGGAGGACGGCCGTCACGAACCGTTCATTGCCAATAAAGTTTCGACTCCCGAAAACCGGAAACGAGTTGAAAACTTTCAACTGGAAGTACTTAAACGCAAAAACCAGCTGTTGCCGATGTTCGAAAAATATTGCTCAGATAAAGGATATACCTTCCGCATTCCTATAGCCGAAGTATACGACTTCAATGTATTGGAATACTCATTTGCCCTATGGCAATGGGGAACTCCTGTAAATAAAATTCCGGAAACAGATGCCGATGATCACACTCTATTCAAGCATTTCATGGCTATTTGTGAGCCGGATTATTTCTCCGAACAATCTCCCTACCCTTCTTTCAATGTGCAAGCAGCCAAAGAACTGGGGTATTACGGATATGACATCAAACCTTTCAAAAAGTATCTGACGATAAAGAGCAGCCGTGACTATCTTCATAAGGTAATGTTACCGCCCGAACTGTCAAATCTCAAATTTGACAAGACACTATATAATAAGGTGGTAAAATTCCTGAAAGAGAATGATCCCGAAATGATCTATATTTATGGCGGCGATGATCCTTGGACAGCTTCGGGTGTCACTTGGCTGAAGAACAAGAAAAACATAAAAGTTTATGTATTACCCGGCGGCAGCCATACCACCCGTATCGGCAGCTTTGACACCGACACACAAGAAGAAATCAAGACACAGATCAATGCATGGCTGAATAAAGAATAGCAAAGAGACGAGGTAAAAAGCTTTTCCGCCACAGGCTACGCAGATTTTCACCGGTTATTTCCATTGAGAACCAACTGTTTAATATTGGGCTGGTGTCAATCTGAATAATCTGTGGCAGAATCTTGATTTTTATCATAAAGGCATATTGCCATGTTTCTTAGGCGGATTGCTTTGGTTTTTGTTGTGACACATTTCCAAAGCCTGAATGAGTTTATAGCGGGTGTCACGGGGCATAATCACTTCATCAATCAAGCCGCGTTCTGCCGCACAATAAGGGTTAGAGAATTTATCTTCGTAATCTTTGATTATTTCTTGTTTTTCTTCAGGAGTGGATTTCCGATAGAGGATATTTACAGCTCCCGCAGCTCCCATAACGGCTATTTCCGCCTGTGGATAAGCCAGGTTCACATCGGCTCCCGTCGGTTTGCTGGACATGACAATGTAGGCACCTCCGTAAGCTTTACGGGTAATTAAAGTTACCTTGGGCACTGTAGCTTCGGCGTATGCATAAACTATCTTCGCACCGTGGCGGATGATGCCGTTGTGTTCCTGTATTGTTCCGGGCAGGAAGCCGGGAACATCCTCGAAAGTGATCAGAGGAATGTTAAAGCAGTCGCAGAAACGGATAAAACGGGCAGCCTTGTCACTGGCGTCAATGTCAAGGACGCCGGCCAGCCAGGCGGGCTGATTGGCAACAATACCTACGGAACGACCTCCCAGGCGACCGAACCCCACCACCACATTTTTAGCAAAGTGAGGCATCACCTCGAAGAAATACTGGTTATCCAGCACCGGTTCGATGATATCCTTTATATCATAAGGCATATTCGGATCTTCGGGAATGACAGTCTGCAACGCCTCCACCTGACGATGGATGTCATCGTTGCAGGGAACCAACGGCGCATCCTCCATATTGTTGGAAGGCAGGAAACTCAGCAATTCACGGATACTCATCAGCGTTTCCTCCTCATTGTCGCACATAAAATGGGTCACACCGCTTTTGCTGCTGTGGGTATAGGCACCGCCCAGTTCTTCCTTGCCCACCTCCTCGTTAGTCACAGTCTTCACCACATCCGGGCCGGTGATGAACATGTGGCTCTTCTCTTTTACCATAAAGATAAAATCGGTTAGTGCTGGTGAGTAGCAGGCTCCTCCGGCACAAGGACCCAAGATGGCGGAAATCTGCGGGATAACACCTGAGGCGATAGTGTTCTGATAGAAAATAGAGGCATATCCGGCAAGGCTGTTCACCCCTTCTTGGATGCGTGCGCCTCCCGAATCGTTCAAAGCGATAACGGGAGCTCCCGTCTTCAAAGCCAGTTGTTGCACCTTCACGATTTTTGGCAGCATTGGTCTCGCTCAGCGAGCCGCCATGTGCGGTAAAATCATATGCATAGACAAACACCGGACGGCCGTCTATCTTTCCGTAACCGGTGACCATACCATCTCCGGCAATCTGCTTCTTCTCCATGCCGAAGTTGGTACAACGGTGGTTCACCAGCTTGTCCAGTTCATTGAACGTACCTTTGTCCAGCAACATTCCGATACGCTCGCGAGCGGTCATCTTCCCTTGGGCGTGTTGTTTCTCGATCTTGTCCACACCGCCGCCCAGCGACGCGCGTTTGTCCAGCTCTTCAAACCGGCTGTATATTTCTTCTCTTGTCATGATCAATCTTCTTTTATTATATCCAATACTATTAATACCTGGTTAGCATTGACGGAATCCCCTTCATTGACCAGGATATCCCTTACCGTGCAGTCCGAGGTCACTTTGTAGTTGCTCTGCATCTTCATGGCCTCCAGCACTACCACAATATCCCCGGATGACAGACGGTCACCTTTCCGGACGGGAATTTTCACAACCTTTCCGGGCATGGGAGCTACAATCTTGTCATCCTGTCTCTCCTCGCCGCCCTTTTTCATACGCAGATACTTGGTCTGGGTGTCCACTATGTCCACATGATAGGAACGGTAGAACATATTCACATCATAACTCTTTCCACCCTCCCCACGGATCAGTTCGGCATTGAAGGAATTGCCATCGTGCAGGATGGAACAGCTTCCGTTCTCGGCCATAACGATATCCACATCATACGGTTTTCCGTCAATCATAAACTGTACCTTGTTTCCTTCCTTGCTCACCAACGTCACATCGGCTACGCGGTCTCCAATATGTATTTCCATACTTTTGCTTAATTAAATGAAGAATCAGATTCTCAATACTCCTTTCTGCAAGCCGAACTCACGCCAGCGGCTGATGGGACGGGCATCAGACAGCTGGGGACTCTTGTTCTCTTCCAGATTCATCAGATAGTCAATATAAGAGGCGATCATGGCGATATTCTCAATCTCCTCATTATTACCGTTGCCACGGAGCAGCATACGCGAGTTCTTCTCTATGAACAAGGTATTATACTCACCCTTTACAAAGTCGGGGGTATGCATGATGCGTTTCAGATAACTGAGGTTGGTCTTCAGCCCCGTAATCTTGTACTCGTAAAGTACCCGGCGCATACGTTCTATGGCATATTGGCGGGTCGTAGCCCATACAATCAGCTTGCCTATCATCGGGTCGTAATAGATGGGAATCTCGTAACCTTCGTAAACGTAGCTGTCAATGCGTACGCCGATGCCGTTAGGCTCCGTCAGCTGTTTGATGATACCCGGCGAAGGCATGAAGTTGTTCTCCGTGTCTTCCGCACAGATACGACATTCGATGGCATGACCGCGCTGGAAAAGTTCTTCTTGCTTCAGGTGCAGCACCTCGTTATTGGCTATACGGATTTGTTCTTTTACCAGATCCACGCCCACCACTTCTTCGGTGATGGGATGCTCCACCTGCAAACGGGTGTTCATCTCCAGAAAATAGAAATCGCGGTTCTTGTCCACCAGAAACTCGATAGTTCCGGCTCCCGAATAGTTCACCGCCCTGGCGGCAGCCACTGCCTTTTCCCCCATCTCCTGGCGGAGTTCCGGAGTAAGGAACGGAGACGGGCTCTCCTCTACAATCTTCTGGTTGCGACGCTGGACAGAACACTCGCGGTCAAACAGATGGATTACATTGCCATGATTGTCACCCAGAATTTGAAATTCTATATGATGGGGTTCCTCCACAAATTTTTCCAGATAAACCGTATCATCCCCGAAAGAAGACATGGACTCGGAACGGGCGGTGTTATATGCCTCCACCACTTCGTCTTCACTGTGTATCAGCCTCATCCCTTTACCGCCGCCTCCCATAGAAGCCTTCAGCATGACAGGATAGCCTATTTCATTACAGATACGTACCGCCTCTTCGGCACTTTGCAACGGTTGTTCCGTACCGGGGACCACGGGAACGCCTGCGGCAATCATACGCTTACGGGCGGCAATCTTGTCACCCATCGCTTCCATCGTCTCGGCGGAAGGGCCGATAAAGATGATCCCCTCCTCTTTGCATCGGCGGGCAAAATCAGCATTCTCGGACAAAAAACCATAACCGGGATGAATGGCATCGGCATGATGTTGCCTTGCAGCTTTAATGATATTATCTATATTCAGATAACTTTCTTTGGAAGCGGCAGGCCCTATCAGGCAGGCTTCGTCTGCATACATCACATGACGCGCCGTACGGTCGGCTTCCGAAAAAACAGCCACAGTGCGGATACCCATCTCTTTACAAGAGCGCATAACGCGCACGGCTATCTCGCCACGGTTGGCAATTAGAACCTTTTGTATCATAATCTTTCTCTTTTTACCCGAAATGTCACACAAAATTACAGATGCATTCATTATACATGAACACACCTTACATGGGTGGCATCTCTCATTAGTATTGATTATTTAACGAAAACTCCCTATTTTTTAGAAGCGGGAGCCATAATTGCCTGCAAAGATACTTGTTTTTTGCACAAAAACTACAAATGTGTGTCTAAATAATGTTTTAATACGTTGGCATGATTTCGTTCTTGTTCTTTTGAAGCGTAAAGTAATGTTACCTTCGAATAAGCTTTTATCTTATCAATGAACGCTTTAGCGGCATCCGATTCTTTCAATTCTTTTTGATACATATCCGCAAAAGCCCCCCATCTTTTTTCTACATCCGCATGAAACCATTTCCTTAAATCATTGGATGGAGTGACCTCTTTTGCCCAATAATCGTATTTCAAATATTCCCTCTTCATGCCACGGGGCCACAGACGATCTACCAAAACACGATAGCCGTCTTGTTCAGAAGGTTCATCATAAACCCTCTTAATGTTTACTTGAGTCATAGTTGGTTATTTTAATTTAGGTACAAGCTTATAACTCCATACAGTCCTAAAAAGTTCATTCCGGACAGCGGATTCAGGACAACAGCAACTCATAATCCACTACATCCAACCATCGTCCAAATTTCAATCCTACCTTCTTAAAATGGGAAACTTTTTTAAATCCCAGCCTCAAATGCAAAGCATCACTGACAACATTTCCCTCTGTGACACAGGCTATCAGTGCACGATACCCGTCCCTACGACATTCTTCAATCAATCTTTCCATCAACTCCCTGCCTATGCCCTTCCCCTCGTATCCAGGAGCTAAATAGACCGTTGTTTCCAACGTATACCTGTAAGCAGTCCTCTCCTTCCACAGATGGGCATAACAATAACCCACTACTTTCCCTTCTTCCTCATACACAAAATAGGGAAAGCGGACGGCAATTCCGGCAATACGGCTACGCATATCTTCCTCTCTCAAAGGTTCCGTTTCAAATGTAGCCACACTGTGCTCGACATATTCATTGTATATTGTCGTGATGGCTTTGGCATCCTGAAGTTCCACTCGTCTAATCATAATGTCATATCTATTATTAAAACGTAAGCAAGATATAAAAAAATAATCAGTTATCTAGAGAATAATCACTATATTTACAGCCGATTCTAATTTCAGCTATAAAAATGACAGAAATAGTAGAACTAAAAGACTTTATCCCAGCCTACACCAATGCAGTACAAAAACTGCTGGAGCAGCTCACAAACCGCCCGGTAAAACTGACCGAGACAACCCTCAAAGAGATCATATCCCAAGAGAACACCCATCTGTTTTTCTTACTGGCAGATCAGAAAATTGCGGGAATGCTGACTGTAGGTATCTATCACAGCCCCACAGGCGGCAAAGCGTGGATTGAAGATGTGGTAGTGGATGAAAAATACCGGGGACAAGGACTCAGCAAACAGCTGGTCACCCACGCTGTCCGGTTTGTGAAGGAACAAGGCATACCTCTTATTATGCTTACCTCAAACCCCACACGGATAGCAGCCAACAAGCTATATCAAAAATTAGGCTTCGAACAAAAGCAGACCAATGTGTACAGAATGAATTTAGAATAACCCATTCCTATTTCAATATGATAACAATCAGACATTCATTACCCAAAGATTTAGATGCAATTATAGAAATATTCCATTATGCCCGTCAGTTCATGAAAGAACATGGCAACCCCAATCAATGGATAAACGGTTATCCTTCCGCTGAATTGATTCTGCGAGAAATAACCAACTGCACCAACTATGTTTGCGAAAATGAAAACGGAGAAATAATAGGCACATTCTGTTTTATTCCCGGAGAGGACCCCACGTATGCCCGCATTGATGACGGCAACTGGCTGAACAACGAACCATATTACGTCATTCACCGCATGGCTACCAACGGCAAACAGAAGGGAATAGCTGACGCCTGCTTCAAATGGTGTTTCGAGCATTGCAACAATATCCGGGTAGATACCCACCACGACAACCTTGTGATGCAGAATATCCTGAAAAAGTACGGTTTCCGGCGTTGTGGCATCATTTATACCCACAACGGCACATCCCGCATCGCCTACCAGCGGACATTGACCGAAAAAGAGTTATCTTTGCCGACCGAATAAACAAGAAAAAGAAATATGAAGATTCTCTGGATAGACCTGAACAGTTCATATGCCCATTCCTCATTGGCACTGCCAGCCCTACATGCACAAATCATGACAGACCCTTCTATAGAATGGGAAATCGTATCTGCCACCATCAACGAAAATGCAGGAATGATTGTCGACGAGATCTACCACCATCAACCCGACATCCTTGCCGCAACCACCTGGCTTTTCAACCATGAGCAACTGATACATGTCGCTTCCAGAGTAAAAGCATTGCTCCCCAAAACCTGCCTGGTGCTGGGCGGTCCGGAATTTCTGGGAGACAATGAAGAATTCCTCCGCAAAAATCCATTTGTGGATTGCGTTTTCAGAGGAGAAGGAGAAGAAGTCTTTCCACAATGGTTAACCTGCTGGAACCATCCGGAACAATGGCACACCGTGCCCGGACTCTGTTACCTCACTCCTTACAAAGAATATAAAGACAACGGCATAGCCCGCGTACTGAATTTCGCCGGACTCGTCCCTCCTGAACAAAGCCGTTTTTTTTAACTGGAGTAAACCCTTTGTCCAACTGGAAACAACACGCGGATGTTTCAACACCTGCGCCTTCTGTGTCAGCGGCGGTGAAAAACCGGTACGCACCCTTTCCATCGAAAGCATCCGCAGAAGGCTACAACTCATCCATGCACATGGCATCAAAAATGTACGTGTATTAGACCGTACTTTTAATTACAACCCTCGAAGAGCCAAAGAACTACTCCGACTCTTTCTGGAATTCCATCCCGATATCCGCTTCCATCTGGAAATACATCCCGCCCTGTTGTCAGAAGAGTTAAAAGAAGAAACTCAGCCTGCTGCCCAAAGGACTGCTTCATCTGGAAGCCGGCATCCAGAGCCTGCGCGAACCTGTACTTGAGAAAGCCGCCGGATGGGCAAACTATCTGATGCACTGGATGGTCTGAGATTCCTATGCGCCTTGCCCAACATGGAAACCCACGCCGACCTTATTGCCGGACTGCCTCTTTATCATCTTCATGAAATATTTGAAGATGTCCGTACCCTGGCCGAATATGCTGCAGGAGAAATCCAACTGGAGTCACTCAAAACTGCTTCCCGGAACCGAAATGCGCCGGAGGGCGGAAGAATTAGGAATCAAATATTCCCCTCTGCCGCCATACGAAGTGCTACAAACCCACGAGATCAGTGTCAGTGAATTGCAGACAGCCCGCCAGCTTTCACGCTTGTTGGACGGATTCTACAACACACCGGCATGGCAGGCACTGACACGTGAACTCATTTTGAATGACGAACAATTCCTCCATCGTTTTCTTACATATTTAACAAAAGCCAATCTGATAGACCAGCCCATGAGTCTGGAAAAACGAGGCTTGATACTCTATGAGTTCTGCAAACAAAACTACCCCGAATATCAGATACAGGCTAGTATTGCCTGGATAGAGGCAGGCATGTCACTGAAAAAGCTTCCCGCCGAGAAAGTATGGACCAAACGACAAATTCCTCCTGCTACTTGGAATATCATTTATGGAGAATACAAAGAAAGCCTTCGTCTGTGTTTCCTTCCTGCCGATGAAAAGGGAGAACATGGCTACTGGTTTGGCTTTGAGTCGGAGATACAAAAAGCAAGTCCTGTATTCAAGGCAAGAACGTAAAACGTTACTACATCAGGAGAAGCTGTTGGTTTCAAAAAGTGATGCTCGATTTTGATTTAGTATCACTTTATAGAAGTGAAACCAAGCGGCTGAAAGAGTCCAACAAGAGTAATCCGGGTAAGAACCAAAGGAAAAGGTGATTTCGTCTTACGTAAAACATAAAATCCTTCCGTCACATCATTCCACTCATTATCAGCAATTTGCTGTGTAAAAAACATCCATAATATCCCTGAACTGGTATGCAGGTGATGGGGATGGGAACATTCGCCCATTATTTGTAAAAGAGCCGCAGATATCAGATTAGATCTGACAGGACATGCCGTGCTTTCATTTAATTAAATAGGATGTCATTGTGTTAACTTCCGATATATACTGTTGCTCCATCTATGTGAAGCAGTAGTTCCACTTTAGTGACAACGGCTCTTCACACAGATGAAAAGCCCTCTTCACCCAAGTAAAATATCGAATTCCACCATCCTCGCATACGGATTCTAACGGGACTATGCAGTAAGTGCAACGCAAAATCGCACATCAAATGCAAAAATCCCTGTCGCTTCATCTGCGGTGTAGATAGAAGAGATGCGTCTGCAAGGGTAAAAATTAAACGGGTCAGTTTGAAAACTTGGGGAATTAGTTAAAGTGGTTATCTTTGAGGCATGAAATAGAAATGCCCCCCTTACTCCTATGGAGATGTTGAGCTTGTTCCTTCCTGCAGACATGCTTGATTATTTTGACCTAGTTAACCATGTTTCTCAAGAGACTTGCTTCATTCTTTTTCTTGAAGAAAAGCCTCCCATTCCTCAAGAGTATTCTCATTTGCACCTACATTCCAAAGGTTTCTTCCCGGATTTCCTATTCGCAGTAAAGCTGTATACCTACGCGTCAAGCGCCATCGTTAGGGAAACCCGGAAACAGGACAAACTTTTAGTCGCGATTGGAACTGTGAGTCTGTTTTGGATACTATTTTTTCTTCAGGTAACAGTCCTATTCCGTCTAGTATGGCTTAAATGTCCATGCTTGTTATTTTCTAAGTTAAAGGCCATTACCCACACATTTTTTTCTCTCTACACACGGATTTTCGCAGGACCTTCTTCTGTTCTTTCCACAAGTTCTTTTAAACATCCTGCTCCCGGTGGTGACCATAATATAAGGTTGACCACAATATATCTTTTGGCTTTCCTCACAGGACTTTACTTTGACAACCTTTGATACATCTTGCACATTCAATACCTATTCCATCCTATACCACAATCAAATCTTTTGAGATAATCTTTAAAGATATTTTCAGCAATAGTGGTATCCTTATCACCCGATGTCATCGTATATTTACCAAACAATCCTACTCCCCAATATGGTCCGGCATTCATGAATAGCGAAATCTTTTTTGATACAGGCATCATATACCCTATGTGAATAGGTATATTAAGATAATGAAGATTTGCACTCCACATGTTTCCCAATTTGTCTTTATCTCCGATATGGGCATAATACGGTGTTTCCCAATTTTTATTGGTCAGCATAACTCCCATATCAAGATAAAACCCTTTATCTTCTTTGAAGAAATATTCGCCTTTAAATTATAATCTACCTTGTTCCTCTCATTTGTGATAGAATTCAAGTTCATTCCGCCCGTTATTCCAAATCTGAAATCTTGCGCATTTAACGAGATAATGCCAGTTAACGCAATTAATAAAGATATATGCTTCTTCATACCACCATCCTATCAATGATATTAATTATTCAGACCACTATTCTTACTGTCATAGGATACCAATCCTAATAATAAAACTCCTATTGCAGCATAAGAAAATTTTGCTTTTCTATTCGTTCCATTTTTGTATTTTGATTTGATGCAATTAATACGAAGTAAATAGCTTCGGTTTGTATATAGCTTGTTTTTGGAGAATTCAAACTAATAATACTCTAATAATCAATATATCATGATATAAGTATTTGTAATAAGGTTCGAGTGAGTTGGAACACAAAATTTTGCATCGAAAAATAATAAGAATCACTGTTTGCGGAGACTTCTGAAAATATATTGCCAGTAGATTGGACGTTACGAACGGTAAACAAAGTGTAGTTGAAATACGGAAATTATATACTGTCCGTAACCTGGTGTATCCAAGTTGGACAAGTTATTTTCAGCCATCCTTTTAATAAATGGCATCACTTCTATCTTATTTTCAGATTCCACCCTATTGTGTGGATAGAGAGTTCTTTTCGGACATCTAGCTACAAAAGACTTGTAAAATGCCTCGAGTACTATGGTCTCTACTAATTTCTTGCAGCAAACTTTACATGACTCGTAAAAAAACTGACCTTCATGTTTGTGTGACCTCCTTGGATAAAGATCTTGTCTTTTCATCTTATACTTATTTTATTTGCACCAACCGTTCTGAATAGCTATGAGGCTTTGGTCTGTTTGGTAACCTTGTCCACGATTAAATACCTTGTATGAAGTTTTTGTCCGTCAAGCCAAATGTTTGCTGCCAACTTCTTTCAGAAGCCATCTCACGATAGACACCCTTGCCATTGGTTATGCGATTCCTGCTATTAGGATTCACTCGGGACTTGCATCCGTCAGGCAATACCAACAAACGGAGAGTGCCGATAAACCGCCACTCCCCGTTTTCTTTTCACGACAGGAATTACACGCTATTTCTACTTTCCTTCCTCCTAGATTTTGGAAAGAAATTATTCATAAAAAAATCTGACTGACATTTGTTAGGATTTTTATATACATTTTGTTTCAAAGATAGTTCTAAAGACTTTTTTCTTTGATAAACGTTTCTTTTTCAACCACAGATAATAACCGCTCAAAGGCAAGATTCCTCCGATGAAAGCGGCCAGAAAATAAAGGACCTTTGTCGTCATTCCGCCCCATGACCCGGTGTGGAAAGCATAGAACCACCCTTTCATCTTCTGTGCTCTGGGAACATCGCTATAAGCCGTAACGGTCGTGATTTCTCCTGTTTGGGTATCAAACGCCGCCGTGTCACTGCTTCGCATGTTACCGGGCTTGCTTATCTGTGCTTTTCCGGCCGTCAGCGAAATGGAGGCATACGAAGGATAAAGGGCCTGCAGTTCGGAAACCACATTATCCCATATCCCATAATCGAACTCTGCCTTTTCTTTCTTTTCATCCTTATTTTGCTGCTGCGGAGCGGACATGGCGGGACGGGCTGTCGATACACCGAACAGTCCATAGGCTGCCGTGCGGTACCATTGGAACGACCATGTAAGCCCTGTCAGAGCCATGACCAGCAAAAACAGGGTAACATATATGCCCAGCGAGACATGACTGTCGTACCAAAAACGCCACCAACCTTTCGTACACGATACGACAAGACGGTTTCTCAGCGCCTTACGGGTACGCGGTATCCATATCACAATACCGGAAACGAGGATAACAACCATTACAAAGGTAGTAATACCCACGATAACCTTGCCGGCAGATTTTGCCCCCTTATAGGCAGGCGGGTCCATCAGCCACCGATGCAGTTTACGCATGGTCTGGAAGAAAGGGTAACTCTTGGTCCAACCGTTCACCTCTCCAGTGTATGGATTCACGCTTAACGAACGCTTTCCCGCACCTTTGAATGTTGCCATGCAGGCGACGTCCCGTTCACCCGACAGTTGCAGGGAGAGCAATTCCAACGAATCCGGAACCTGCTGGCGGATAGAGGCGACCAGTTCGGACGGCGGCAGAGGAGTGTCCCCTTCCGTATATGCGACCTTATAAATTTTAGGATTGAGGCTTTCCGTTATGTCCCGCTCGAAAACAAGGGCCGCCCCCGTAAGGCAGATAACCGTGATTATCAACCCGACGGGGACAGACAGCCATAAATGTATTTTTCGGAATACTTTATTCATACAAAGGCCTATTTTTGTTTCAACAGACTTGCTCCCTTGATGACTTCAGCTTCCACTTTCGTGCCAGGCGTGGCCACGCCATTGCGGTTGATGGTGTACAGGACTGCACCCGACGTAGTCATCAATTCGAAAGTCACTGTACCCTTGTCCGTGTCAGAAGCATAAGCAAGCGCAATGTCATTGATGTCGCCGGCTTCAGGCATACCGGTCACAGGCGTGTAATTTTGCGTTTCTACGTCGAAGATGCCGAATGTCTTGTGTGTGCCTTCCGTGTACCCATCCATTCCGGGGTTGGTGAAGAGTTGCAGGCAGAACTTGTTGTCACCCAGATAGTAACATCTCCACAAATAGCGGTCGCCTGTCTTATCGTTTAGGTCTACGTAGTAATCACTGTCGATATCTACGGGCTTGCCACTCTGAATATTGCTACCGCTGATGCGCAGCACAGCAGAAGGCACTCTTAGGCTGTTCGTTTGGAAGTTCTTGCCGCCTTGGCAGAACAGGTAGATTTTATCACCAACGACTTCGATACCCGTTTCCGTGCGCGACCTAGAATTGCCTTTGATCTGTCCGGCTTCTTTTCCCGGATGTCTTCGCTCTTGCGGACAATCATGCTTTGGTATTTCAAATATTCTTTATCCGCATCTGTCGGGTCGAACTTGTAAACACCCAAATAGAAGTTGTTGTCCAAGTCTGTACCATAGGAAGCCTTCGCACGGGTGCTTGCTGCTTTTGAGGTGTAGTTACCATCCTGCACCAGATGTTTGGTGGTATAGGCCAGCAGCACGTAGTCGCCGTACTGGGCTATGTCACCAACCCCCCATGCCTCATTGCCCATCTGGCTGGCCGGTTCTTTGCTGTGGTCCTGACAGTTTATTTTTCCATCTACGACCACACTGCTGAACTCAGTCACCTTGACGTATTTCACGCGTGTATAGTGATTGTTGTCCTCGGCTTGGTCAGACAGACCGAGCAAGTAGTCATTGAAAAAGCCGCGTGCTTTCACGTCGCCATCCAGCATTATACCATTGCCATGTTGAACTAGTTGCCCGTCAATGAGCTTCCAAGCATAGGAGTAGCCACCTGTACCTCCCTGTGAGGGATAGTTCATGCCAATCAGCAGTTCGTTGTTGTAGTTGACAAAATCTGGGTTGCTTGCATCGAAAGATATACGCCCGTTCGCTTCAGTCGGGTCAATCGTACCTTTGGTGGGGTCGCTGGCCAACTGCAAATAGTTGGCCGTTCCGTCCGATGTGGCACTCATCACTACATATTGCACGGGGGATTTGTCACCGTCACCGGGTCCATCAACTCCTTCATTGTCATTACAAGCTGCAAATGCACATGCGCATAGAGCCATGCTGAATAATTTAAATCTGTCTTTCATTTTTACTTTATCGTTTTTAATTGTTATATAATGGTCACTTCATAAAGCTATAGCCGAACTTGATAGCGAAGGCGCGTCCCGGCTTCTGCATCTTGAAATTGTCGTACAGGCGGGCATTGAAGATGTTGGTACACTCGGCCGATACGGTAAACTCCGATTTTTTTCCGAAGTTGTAGCTGACGAAGAGGTCGTGAGAGAATTGGGTAGGTATATCAAGTTCCGCATTCTGGTACACATTCCACTCGTAACTGAACTTCTGGACATAGTTCATCATATAATGTATGTCCAGCACTGTTCCCTTCACAAACACATCGCGCAGGGTAAGCCCGGCTTCTCCGTTACCATACATATAGGGGATAGCAGGTACGCGTTCTTTGTAGTTCTTGCTCTCCTGCTGTGTGCCCGTCACGTACCTGGTCAAGCTCCGCATGTCGATGTAGCTGAAGTTGCCGCCCACGAAGAAGGCATCCTTAAAAGTGTAGCGGATGCTCAAGTCCGTACCCAAATTGCGTACACGACCATCGTTCTGTGAACTGGCACGCCCACTGTCGTTGTTGGTCGTGCGGCGAATATAGTCCTTGATTTCTCTGTATTGAAAAGCTGCATCGATGGTCAGCCGGTGGTCGGTCAAATCCACAGCATTGGCTGTGACACTGATATTGACGTTATTGCTTGATTCCGGTTTCAGATTGGAGTTGCCTCGCTCAATGTCGTCGCCAGAACCGAACAACTCACGGCTGGTAGGCAGACGCAGGGCGTATTCATACGACAACCGCAGTTGTGTGTGCCGCCCCCAAAAGTGAGGTACTGGCCCAACCTCCTCCTCAATAGGAAGTGGTGTTGCTGAAATCCTGATAATTGATTCCGCCTTCCGGATCGAGGTAGGCCTCCAGATGGTTCATATAGTGCTTCACAAAGGCAGATGTGTTCCACTTGCCCTTGTAGTCATACTTATAACTCAATCCGGTAACGATTTTCATACTCTGCGATGGATGCTCATAGGTGGGTTTGTAGGCCGTTTCGTCCTTGCCGGAGCGGGAGAAGGTGGTGAGCGTACTGCTCAGCGACACGGACTGCCCGTCTGCGGGAAAGAGTGCCATGCGGAAGTTGGCCGCCCCATTATGGTCCCGGTAACGGTACTTCATGTACGACAACTCGCCCGGTACGCCTTTCGGTTGACTCTGACCCAGCCAGTTGTAGTTACAACTGGCCGTATCGGCAGAATAGGACTTGCCGAAGTTGTAGTTACCGTTCAGCGACACGTGCAGCCCCTTCAACACTTTGAATCTCTTTTCGTAAGTCAGTTGCGGCATCAGCGTATTGGCCGTGGTGTAGCGTGCACCATACACCCAGTCCATAGTGGAGGCATTCTGGGTCTGTTTTATACTCGTA
>ENA-OQAY01000040-OQAY01000040.1-human-gut-metagenome-genome-assembly--contig:-NODE-40-length-27234-cov-0.805880_pt1 | contig 27234 bp, 21 predicted proteins | sample MGYA00242740_ERZ504537 | MGnify/ENA primary metagenome ERZ504537 (study PRJEB26092, sample SAMD00036272) | human gut metagenome | host: Homo sapiens | study: EMG produced TPA metagenomics assembly of... | reverse complement strand
GAATCAACAACGAATCAGCAAATAAATGCTGTTGAACCTTATGATAACTTTGATGATGATTTTATTTTTACGTCCTTAGAAAATATATCTGGAAGTATAAATGCTATAGCATCTAATCAGGCAGTGCCAATTGTAAATAAGACCACATTTGGAGAAACTGAAATTAAAGTACCTTCAGAATTGGCAGAACAACAAAAAATCGGAGCTTATTTCCGTAATCTCGATCACCTCATCACTCTTCACCAGCATAAGCTATTTTGCGCAAAAAATGTAATGAAATACATAACAACCGATATAAACACACCAAAAAAGGAGGCTATTATGGCAGAATTAGAGTCCGTGATAGAGCAGAAACTTATTGAACAACTGATTTATGGTGATTCACAATGGACGTATCGCGAAGACTTAAAAACAGAAGCAGATCTTTGGAAGAATTTCAGATATATTCTTGAACAGAATAATAAGGAACGTTTAAATGGAGAGCCACTTTCGGATGCAGAATTTGAACAGGTAAAAAATCAACTGCAGTTTCATCATTCTATAAGGCTGGCGAATGGTTAGTTGGTGAAAATGGAAAAGTAATGGTACACGTACAAAGGGATACCGAACGGTTGCATCTTATTGTGATGAATCATGAGCATATTGCAGGTGGCAGCAGTGTTTATGAGGTGATTAATCAGTACAATGCGTTAAAAATGGATGAGGATAGTAGTGTAAATGCAAGAGATCGAAGATTTGATGTTACTCTTATGATCAATGGGTTGCCGATGATTCATATAGAATTGAAAAATAAGCAGCATTCGTACATGGATGGATTCTGGCAGATAAAAAAATATATTGGAGAGGGAAAATTTACGGGAATATTCTCAGCTGTACAGATGTTTGTAATCAGCAACGGGGGTGATACAAAATATTTTTCAGCGGCAAGTGATACCGAATTGAACCCGAAGTTTATCAGTGGATGGCTGGATAAGGAAAATAACGCAGTTTCTGATTACCTTGATTTTGCAAAAAGTGTGCTTCGTATTCCGGAGGCACACGAGATGATCGCGAGATATACAGTATTGGATGAAGAGGCAAAGCGTTTGATTCTGTTGCGCCCTTATCAGATCCATGCAATAGAAGCAATTCGTGATGCTTCTAAGACTGGAAAATCTGGTTTTGTATGGCATACAACTGGATCAGGAAAAACCTTAACTTCTTATAAAGCTACCAGAAATTTGTTAATGGATATTCCAGCGATTGATAAAGCTATCTTTTTAATTGATCGAAAAGATCTGGATACGCAGACCACCATGGCATTTCAGGCATATGCGAATAATGATCTGATAGATGTAGATGAGACAGACAATGTGTTTGATTTAAAGAAAAAGTTGAAATCAGATGATCGTCAGGTGATTGTGACAACAATCCAGAAATTGCAGAGATTAATTACCAGAAAATTGCAGGAAGGTACACCGGAATATCACAAAATTAAAAACCTGAAAATTGCATTTGTTGTAGATGAATGTCATAGAGCTGTCACTCCTGGAACAAAGCGGGAAATAGAAAGATTTTTTGGAAATTCCTTATGGTATGGATTTACAGGCACTCCCCGGTTTGCGGAAAATCCATATCCACAGATGGGAGATCTGCCCCGTACTACGCAGGAATTATATGGAGATTGCCTGCATAAATATACGATTCAGAATGCCATTCATGATAATGCTGTCTTAGGATTTCAGGTGGAACATAATGGACCCAAAAATAAAAAGGATGAAACGGACAGTAATCTTTATGTAACCGAAAGTCATATGTTGAAAGTACTCGAGGTGATTTTGAATAAATCTTATTATAAGTTGGGATTTCAAAATGGAAAAGGAAAGACATATGAGGGGTTACTTACAACGAGTTCCATCCAATTGGCACAAAAATATTATGATTTGTTGAAAATGGTAAAGGAAGGGAAGACAACACTTAAAATTGATGAAAAAATAAAACAGGTATTACCGGATTTTCCAAAGTTCGCAATTACTTATTCCGTAACAGAAAACGAAGAAGGTTCCCATGTAAATCAGCAGAAGATGCAGGAATCATTAGATGATTACAATAAAATGTTTGGAACAAAATATGAGATTTCTCAAATACAGGGATACAATGGAAATCTGAATAAGCGTCTTGCAAGGAAGGATGCAAAATATAAGAGCAGAAATGAGCAGCTGGATCTGGTGATTGTAGTCGATCGACTCCTGACCGGTTTTGATGCACCGTGTCTGTCAACGATATTCATTGACAGACCGCCAATGGGACCGCACGATTTGATTCAGGCATTTTCCAGAACAAATCGTATTTATGATAAAAATAAAGTATATGGTCAGATTGTTACATTTCAGGCACCAAAATTATTTAAGGAGAGTGTTGACAATGCGGTACGATTGTATTCTGCAGGAAGTACACAAACAGCTCTTCTGGCAGATTGGAAAGAGGTGGAATCGGCATTTCGCAAGTCATTAAAAGCACTTCGAATATCTGCAGAGACTCCGGAAGAAGTTCCGGGAATGTCAATAAAAGAGAAAAAATATTTGTTAAGCTGTTTCAGGATTTTGACAAGTTTTTTGCGCAATTAAAATCATTTACACAGTATGAAGATAATATGCTGGCTGGATATGGTATTACGGAAGATGAGTATACGGATTATGCAGGACAGTACTTAAATGCAAAAGAGGAAATTAAAGAAGATACCGATGGTCAAATTGATGATCCGGGAGTGCCTGCAGTAGATGAAGATTATGAATTAATGGCATACAGTCATACAAAGATTGATTATGAGTATATTATCAATCTGATCCAGAACATTGTATCACCAGATGAAGAATCACAGGATGTTACACAGGAACAGAAACAAAAGCAGATGGATGAGGTAAAGCAATATGTGGAAGAACTCAGAAAAGATAATCCGAAAGTAGCTGAGATAATGACCACTTTAATTGGAGAAATTGAGCAGGATGTAAATAAGTATAAAGGACAGTCCATTCTGAATATTGTTGAAAATATGAAACAAGAGTGTATTGAAAAAGTAGTTACAGATTTTTGTATTACATGGTATACGTCCAAAGATGATGTTATGTATGCGGCAATGCATTATCGAAATGGAGAGATCCCGAATGAGAGTGCAATTAAAGAGACAGCAAATTTTACCAGTTACAAAGAAGTACAGGAGAGAGCAATTCCAAAATTTAAATATTATACAATGATGATTGCTGAGTTAAGAAAAACTCTGGATGAAGAAATTAAACCTCTTATGAACCATTAGGATTGATTTGTATATATAAATATTCTTTACTGTTCTTATCAGCGTAAGTAGTACAGGAAACGGAGGTGCTTATGCGAAATGATGAGAACACCACAGAACTTTTCTGTAATTATTATAAGGAATGGGTTAATGTATATAAGAAGGATGCCATAAGAGAAGCAACTTTGGCAAAATACCGAATGACACAAAAGTGGGTAGAAAAACTGGTGCCGGATTTGAAAGTATCTGAACTTACAAGAACGATGTATCAGCAGCTTTTAAATGATTATGCAAAAGAACATGAAAGACAGACAACACTTGATTTTCATCATCAGTTGAAAGGAGCAATTCTGGATGCCGTTGATGAGGGACTGATAGAAAGAGATCCTACAAGAAAAGCAATTATTAAAGGAAAAACACCAAAAGTAAAAAAGATTAAATATCTCAATCAGTTTGAACTTCATACATTGATTGCACATCTTGACATAAAGGAAAAACCAAATTGGGATTGGTTTATTCTATTGGTTGCCAAAACGGGTATGCGTTTTTCAGAAGCACTTGCAATTACTCCAGCAGATTTTGATTTTGCAAGGCAGACATTATCGGTAAGCAAAACCTGGGATTATAAAGGAACAGGTGGTTTTTTACCTACTAAAAACAAGTCATCGGTCAGAAAAATACAAATAGATTGGCAAATTGTTGTAAAGTTCTCTGAATTGGTTAAAAATCTGCCGGAGGATAAGCCGATTTTTGTAGGAGAAGAAAAAATATATAATTCAACGGTTAATGATGTTCTTGCGAGGCATTGCAGGGATTGTGGTATTTCAGTGATTTCAATTCATGGGCTTCGACATACACATGCATCACTGTTATTATTTGCAGGAGTATCCATTGCCAGTGTAGCAAGACGCTTGGGACATGCCAGTATGACTACTACCCAGAAAACATATTTACATATTATACAGGAACTTGAAAACAAGGATGTAGATCTGGTAATGAGGACATTATCTGGATTATAGAACATTAAAATTTTAAAATTGTGCTGCTTACGCTGAAGCTCTCTGTTTTATGACACTGTATACCATTATAGCAGAATAAAACAGCATGACCTGTACATACTATCAGAAAAACAAAGTAAGGAGAGATAGTATGGATCAGCAGGTTGGATCAGGGAGTCTTTGCTTTGCAAAGGCTCCTTTTATTATTGGAACAGCATCTGTGGTTGGAACCAAAGAGGGGGAAGGTCCCCTGGCAGATGCCTTTGACTGTATCGGACCGGATGATAAATTTGGTCAGCAGACATGGGAGGCCGCAGAGAGCAGTCTGCAGAAAGAAGCATTGACGCTTGCCCTCGGGAAAGCAGATCAAAAGCCGGAAGATATGCGGTATCTGTTTGCCGGAGATCTGCTCGGACAGCTGATTGCCTCATCATTTGGACTGAAAACGTTTGAAATTCCACTGTTTGGACTGTACGGGGCATGTTCCACATGTGGAGAAGCGCTGGCACTTTCTGCAATGACGGTAGCGGCCGGATATGCGGATCGCGTGGCTGCAGTCACTTCGAGCCATTTTGCCAGTGCGGAAAACAGTTCCGTTTTCCGCTGGAATACGCAAATCAGCGTCCGGTAAGTGCCACATGGACAGTGACCGGAGGCGGTGCATTTATTCTGTCAAAGGATGCGAAGCAGCCGCTGGCAAAGGTGGTGGGGGTCACAACCGGAAAGATTGTAGATTACGGAATCAAGGATTCCATGAATATGGGAGCCGTGATGGCACCGGCTGCCGCTGAGCTGATTGCGCAGAATCTTACGGATTTTAAACGAAAACCGGAAGATTACGACCGGATTATCACGGGAGACCTGGGAGAAGTCGGTCAGCAGATTCTGTTTGATCTGCTGCTGAAAAAAGGCATGGATATCCGCAAGCAGCATGAGGACTGTGGCATGTTAATTTTTGATTCACAGACACAGGGAACCGGTTCCGGAGGATCGGGATGCGGATGTGCAGCCTCGGTGCTGAGTGCGCATTTTCTGCCAAAACTGGCAAGCGGGGAATTGAAAAGAATACTCTTTGTGCCGACAGGCGCACTGCTTTCTACGGTCAGTTTCAATGAAGGACAGACAATACCGGGGATTGCACACGGTGTTGTTCTGGAAAGCTGTATTTCATCCGCAAAAAAGGAGGGATAAGGATATGCAGTATGTAATTGCATTTGTAACAGGGGGAATGATCTGTGCACTGTCACAGATCCTGATGGAAAAAACAAAAATGCTTCCGGGACGTATCATGGTTCTTTTGGTCTGCCTTGGGGCCATCCTTGGATTTGTGGGGATCTATGAGCCGTTTTCCCAATGGGCGCAGGCGGGCGCGAATGTGCCGCTTCTGGGATTTGGTAACAATCTCTGGAAGGGTGTCAAAGAGATGGTGGACAAGAAAGGATTTATCGGTATTTTTCTGGGCGGCTTTAAAAACTGTGCGGCAGGGCTTTCCGCAGCACTCGTTTTTTCTTATATTGCCTCCCTGCTCTGCCAGCCAAAGATGAAAAAGCACTAGCAAATCGGGAAAATTCTGTTGTATAATAAATGGGAATTTTGCACACACTAGCTCTGTAGATCAAATAAAAGGAGATATGTGTGATGAAAAAATTAAAAGTTCTGATGATGGGCGGAATGCTTGCAGCAGGGATCTGTCTGTTTGCGGCCTGTGGTACAGCAAATGATGACGGAACGAACAATGGTGTAAACGATACTTCCAATACACAGGTTACTACACAGGAAAATATTCCGGGAACGGACAATACGACTGGAAATGGTACAACAGACAATAATACGAATGCCGGAAATTCCAAAAACGATGGCAATGTCGGAAAAGATATCGGGGATATGGGAAAAGATGTCGTGGATGGTGTGAAAGATGCCGGTGATGCTGTGGCAGATGGCGTGGATGATGCAATTGACGCGGTAGATCCGGATGCAGACACAAACAATGGCGGTAAGACCAATACCGGACGTTAGACAGGATTACCTATGAAAAAAGAAACTTACGTTAAAATGACCCAGCCGTTTCGGGATGACCCGAAACGTGCGCGGGCGTTACATAGAGCAAATAAAATATTGACGGTTGTGATTTTTGTGGCATATCCATGCCTGCTTCTGTGGCTGCTGTGGCAGAAGGATATGCGGCTATATAAAGCCATCTGTGTGCCACTTGACGGATTTATTATTGTGACGGTTGTGCGGACCTGGATCAACCGGAAACGGCCGTATGAAATATTTGAACTGCCATCTGTGATTCCAAAAGATACGAAAGGACATTCCTGGCCGAGCCGGCATGTGTTTTCCGCGGCAGTGATTGCGTTTACGTTCTGGTTTGTGTGCCCGGCTGTGGGGATTGTATTTTTGTTTATGACAGTTGCTATTGCATGGATCCGGGTAGTTTCCGGAGTGCACTTTATCAGTGATGTAGTGGCGGGATTTCTTTTTGCTGCGTTTTTTTCTTTGTTTTTTTAGTGTGGTTTTCACCGGCTATGCTGGAAAAATTACTGGCTTTCTTTCCGAAACTGGCGCGGTGTCATGCTGTATTTTTGTTTGAACACCCGGTTAAAATAGGAAAGATTTTCAAAACCGGATTCTGCCGCAATATCCAGAATGGAGGAGTCGGAAGTTGTCAGCAGACGCGAGGCGATTGTCAGGCGGTAGTCCCGCAGATAGTCCACGAAAGACGTTCCCATAGTTTCTTTGAAATACCGCATAAAATGAGATTCGGAAAAATCAACGGTTGCCGCGATGTCGGCAATCGTTATTTTTTGCATGTAATTATTTTCAATGTATTTTAAAACAATTTTCATTTTATCAAGCGTTTTGCGGTTACTGCCTGTCGTTAAGTTCCGGCAGCGGTTGTCTAAAATAAAGAAAAACTGGTACAACTGACTTTTGATGTACAGTTCATAGCCCTGTGGTTTGGTCTTGCTGATCTCGTCACAGGCATCAATTGGCATGATGACATCCGTGTAATAAGGATAGACAGGGGTGAAGATGGTTGGAACCGTGACTTTTCCACTCATAAGAGGAAGAAGAAAATCGGTGGCAGTCACATCGTTCTGCCGTGGAATCAGCATACTCGGATTAAAGATGATATTTTCATATTCCATGAAGGCATCTTCCAGCTGGTCAATGGAGTGGAGCTGTCCCGGAAGAATAAGAGCCAGGGTCGGACCTTTTACTTTGTATTCCCGGAAATCTACTGTAATGCGTCCCATCCCCTTTTTGATGTAGATCAGTTCCAGTTCATCGTGCCAGTGCAGCGGTACACGCGGAAAATCCAGTGGGATCGAGCATAGATATGTATTATAAGGAAAGATAATATCCCCATGTGTGATGGTTTCGTGATAATTTTCATATTCAAGTATATTCATATCTTTATTTTAGCAGAATTGTCCTCTGCCTGTAAAGAACAAAAACACAGAAAACGCATGAAACAGGCGAAAACACAGGATATGCAGGCACTGTGGAAATGTACCAAGACAGGTAGCAGGAAATTGGTAAAATTTAACAGTCATGGGCTATTTGAATATGAAAAATGATAGAATAGTATCAGTTTTTGCTTGAATACGACAAGAAATCAGCAGGAAAAAATCATATACTGAGTACATCAAAACAACACGAAATCTTGTGGGAGGGAAAACACATGACTTTAGCAAAAGCAGTATCTATGAAATATAACAAGACCATCGAGAAGTGCTCAAACGAGGAAATTTACTATGCACTCCTTGATATGACCAAGCAGATGGCAGAGGATAAGGTCAGCAACGAAGGAAAGAAGAAGCTGTATTACATTTCTGCAGAGTTCTTAATCGGAAAGCTTTTATCCAACAACCTGATCAACCTTGGCATTTATGACAGTGTAAAGTCCGAGCTTGAGGCATCTGGAAAGAACATCGGAGAGATCGAGGAAATCGAGCTTGAGCCTTCACTCGGAAATGGTGGACTTGGACGTCTGGCAGCCTGCTTCGTAGATTCTATCGCAACACTTGGATTAAACGGTGACGGTGTCGGATTAAATTATCACTACGGACTGTTCAAGCAGGTATTTGACCACAACTTACAGAAAGAGACTCCAAACCCATGGATTACACCAGATAGCTGGCTGACAAAGACAGATGTCACTTATCCGGTACAGTTCGGTGGATTTACCGTACAGTCCAGATTATATAACATTGATGTCGTTGGTTATAACAACCGTACTACAAAGCTGCGTCTGTTCGATATCGAGACTGTTGATGAGAGCATTGTCGGAGATACCATCGATTTCAACAAAGAGGACATTGCAAAGAACCTGACATTGTTCTTATATCCGGATGATTCTGATGACAAGGGACGTCTCCTTCGTGTTTACCAGCAGTATTTCATGGTAAGCAACGCTGCAAGACTGATTCTTGACGAGGCAGTAGAGAAGGGATCAAACTTACATGACCTGGCAGATTATGCAACCGTTCAGATCAATGATACCCATCCATCCATGGTAATTCCGGAGCTGATCCGTCTGTTACAGGAGAGAGGCATCCTGATGGATGAGGCAGTTTCCATCGTATCTAAGGTTTGTGCATACACCAACCACACAATCCTTGCAGAAGCACTTGAAAAATGGCCGATCGGATTCCTTGAGAAAGCAGTTCCTCAGCTGATGCCGATCATCCGCGAATTGGACAACCGTGTACGTGCAAAGGTTTCCGATGAAAGCACCTATATTATCAAAGACGGTCTGGTACACATGGCACATATGGATATCCACTACGGATACAGTGTTAACGGTGTTGCATATCTGCACACAGAGATCTTAAAGAACAGTGAGTTAAATAACTTTTACAAGCTCTATCCGGAGAAGTTTAACAATAAGACAAACGGAATCACATTCCGCCGCTGGCTCATGTCCTGCAACCCGGAACTTTCCGCAATGATTACTGACCTGATCGGCGATGGCTGGAAGAAGGATGCCAATGAGCTGGAGAAACTTGGCAATTTCGTAAACGATGATGCCGTTCTCGACCGTCTCCTTGCAGTAAAGGCTGGCAAGAAAGCAGATCTGAAGAATTATCTGAAGATGAAACAGGGATTTGATATTGATGAAAATTCCATCTATGATATTCAGGTAAAGAGACTGCATGAGTACAAGAGACAGCAGATGAATGCCCTCTATGTCATTCATAAATATTTCGAGATCAAGGAAGGCAAGAAGCCTGCAACTCCGATCACCGTATTCTTCGGAGCAAAGGCAGCACCGGCTTACATTATTGCAAAGGATATCATTCATCTGATCCTCTGTTTACAGCAGATCATCAACAATGATCCGGAAGTAAGTCCATACTTAAAGGTATTTATGGTAGAAAACTACAACGTAACCATGGCTGAAAAGATGATTCCTGCATGTGATATCTCCGAGCAGATTTCCCTGGCATCCAAGGAAGCATCCGGAACCGGTAACATGAAGTTTATGTTAAACGGTGCACTGACACTTGGAACCATGGACGGTGCAAACGTAGAGATCGCAGAGCTTGTTGGAAACGAGAACATCTTTACCTTTGGTGAGGATTCCCAGACCGTTATCGACCGTTATGACAGAGGCGATTACAACTCCAGAAGCTACTATGAGAAGGATTCTGAGTTAAAGAAGGCCGTAGATTTCATCGTAAGCGATACGGTAAAGGCAGTTGGATGCAGCGAGAACTTAGAGCGTCTGTACAATGAGCTGTTAAACAAAGACTGGTTTATGACATTCCCGGATTTCGAGGATTACATTGCAACCAGAGAGAAAGCATATGCAGCATATACCGATCGTAAGGATTGGGCAAAGAAAGCGCTGATCAATATCAGCAAGGCAGGTTTCTTCTCCTCTGACAGAACCATCGACCAGTACAACAAAGAAATCTGGAAATTATCATAAAAATATTTTAACTCCTCCTTTAGTGGGAACCGTATGTTTCGGTTCCCACTTTTTATTGTGCCGGGAACACGGGAACGGGCACGGTGTTTTTAAAATTTTACTGGAAGAATGGGGGTGAATTGGATATAATAAATATTATGAGGTTACAGGGGAGAAAATGGATATAATGTGCGAAGGAGGAACGCTATGAAATGGAAAGGGCGAAGACTGCTTGCCATGGCACTTACCGGTATCTTGCTTGCAGGATGCGGGGCAGCCGGACAGGTCGATGATTATGCAACGAATGAGGGAAGCACACAGGAGGCTTCCACCAAAACAACGGGAACTGAAAGCGGAGGGATTTCAAAGGACAAGATCAAGGTAGGGGTTTTGCACTTATCCGATCCGGCAGAAGGCAGTGGATATACCTATACACATGATCTCGGCATTCAGGCAATGCAGCAGAATCTTGGATTATCAGATGAGCAGATTGACAGAAAAATAAATGTTGATGATTCGGATAAAGAGGCAACCGAAAAAGCGATTCAGGAGTGTGTGGATGACGGATGCAATATTATTTTTACCACCAGCTGGGGATATATGGATGCCACGGAGGAGATGGCGGAAAAATATCCGGATATATATTTTGCACATGGAACCGGATATAAAAGCAACGGGAAGAATTTTGTAAACTATTTCGGGCGGATCTATCAGGCAAGATATTTAAGTGGAATCGTTGCTGGAATGAATACCAAAACCAATAAGCTGGGCTACGTGGCGGCGATGGATTCCTCCAATTCCGAAGTCACCGGAGGCATTGATGCCTTTGCACTTGGGGTGTATTCCGTGAATCCGGAAGCAAAAGTCTATGTAAAAGTCACAAACAGCTGGTTTGACCCGGATGCGGAGAAGGCAGCAGCAGAAACCCTGTTAAATATGGGCTGTGATGTGGTCACGCAGCACTGTGATACAGAATATCCACAGACAATGGCACAGGAAAAAGGGGTGTATGGTATCGGGTACAATTCTGATATGAGCAAAAATGCTCCGGATGCCTGCCTGTGCAGTGTGATCTGGAACTGGGGTGCTTATTATACAGCAGCGGTGCAGAGCGTGATTGACGGTACCTGGGATGGAAGCAATTATTATGGCGGTATGAATGAAAATCTGGTAGGGATTACGTCACTTGCTGATTTTTGCACGGATGGAACACAGGAGGCTGTGGATACTGCAAAAGAAGATATTTTATCCGGAAAAAACGGTGTGTTTGACGGTGTGATTGAAACAAATACCGGAGAAACAGTTGGTGAAGAAGGAAGACGCTGGATGATGCCACAATTACAGGTGGAATCAACTGGTATTTTAAAACCGTTGAAGTGGTAGAATAGGGGGCATATATGAGTATACGAAAGAAAATTCTTGCAACCAGCATAGGACCGGTGCTGGTATTAGGGGTAATTACCCTGCTTTTTATGCTTACGATGGTTAAAAGCTCCCTGATGGATGAGGTACAGGATGCATTAAAAGGTACCGCGGCAGCCACCCTTGCCGCCTATGACCAGAATACCGGGGATTATCTGGAAAGTACCAATGGCGATATCTGGAAGGGAAGCTACAACATATCCAAATCGGAAAATCTGGTGGACCGGATCAAAGAAAATACCGGAATGGATGTGACCTTTTTTTACGGAGATCAAAGAATCATGACCTCGGCACTGGATAAAAACGGCGATCGTATTCTCGGCTCCAAAGCGGGGGAGCGTGTGGTCAGCCAGGTTCTCAAAGGGAAAAAGTCGTATTTTAGTAAAAACGTTTCACTGGATGGGACGCGCAACTATGGATATTTTACTCCGGTATACCAGAATGGAAGTTCGGATGAAGTCGTAGGCATGGTCTTTGTCGGTACCAACAAGGCGAAAAAAGATGCCGTGGTGAATAAAATTCTTGGGATGATTATGTCTGCCATGCTTGCAGTGATGTTTTTATGTATCGTTGTGGCAATGCGCATGGCAGCCTCTATCAGTAAAAATATCAAAAACAGTGTTGCTGTTGTAGGAAAACTTGCAGATGGAGATTTGAATGTGTGGGTAGATGAAAAACTCTTAAAACGTAAGGATGAGATCGGGGATCTGTCCCGTGGAACCATGACGCTGAGGGATGCCATGAAATCTGTTATCCGGGATATCTCGGCAAATGCCACACAGCTGCTTTCAACATCACAGATTCTGGGTACGGCGGCGGACAATACCAATGGTACAATGTCACAGGTACAGCAGGCGGTCAGCCTTGTAGTGGATAATTCCAGTGAGCAGGCGAAAAATTCGAGAAATACTTCGGATCATATGAAAATTATGGGCGAGAATATCACGGAAACTACAGCAGAGGTACAAAATCTGGATCAAAATGCCACATTTATGCATTCCTCCAGCGAAAATGCTTCCGCAACGCTGGAAAAACTCTGTGGGATCAATGAACAGGTGGAGCAGATGCTGGCACAGGTTCAGCAGCAGACCAACCGGACAAACGATTCTGTACAGAAGATCCAGCAGGCCACAACCATCATTTCCTCCATTGCAGAGGAAACCAATCTGTTGAGCCTGAATGCCTCTATTGAAGCTGCCCGGGCGGGAGAAAGCGGCCGCGGATTTGCTGTGGTGGCAGGACAGATTAAAAACTTGCAGAGCAATCGGATCAGTCGAGCCAGGAAATTGAGCAGATAGCGTCAACGCTGATCAGGGATTCTTCCCTTGCTGTGGAAAGTATGCAGAGTATGCAGCAGATTATTACCAGCCAGAGTGAGAGCATGGCAGAGACACAGAATATTGTAAAAGAAGTGCTGGGTGAGATTGGAAATTCCATGCAGAGTATCCGACAGATCAAAGCAAGTACCCAGAGACTGGAAGATTCCAGAAATGAAGTTGTTCAGGCAGTTGGGGAATTGTCCGGAATTGCGGAAGAAAATGTGGAAAGCACGAAAAAAACCTACGATGGAACACAGGAAGTTGTAGAAACGTTCCAGCAGGTATATGTAAGTGCCGAGCAGCTGCGGGAGATTTCCGATAAACTGGTAAAGGGAATCGGGTATTTCCATATTTAAAGCTGAATAGTTACGAAAAAAGAATATAATGTAAACGGATCATACCTGTGGAAATTTTTTCCACAGGTATTTTTGTGTCATGAATCTGCTATTAAAGCATGGAATTTGATATGCAACATTATAAAATATCCTTAAAATAAAAGAAAACGCAAATATGGGAGGAAATACATGAATTTTGGATATTTTGATGATAAGAAAAGAGAGTATGTAATTACACGCCCGGATACACCGGCACCGTGGGCCAATTATCTGGGCTCCCCGGAATATGGTGCATTGATTTCGAATAATGCAGGTGGATACAGTTTTGCCAGATCCGGTGCAAACGGGAGAATTCTGCGTTATATCTTTAACCAGTTTGACCAGCCGGGACGCTATATTTATCTGAGGGATAACGAAAGCAAAGATTACTGGTCAGCATCCTGGCAGCCGGTGGGAAAGGATCTGGACCGTTATAAAAGTGAATGTCATCATGGCACAGCATATACGAAGATGTTTGCAGATTACAGTGGAATCCATTCCGAAGTCTGCTATTATGTACCGCTGAACGAGACGTATGAAGTGTGGCATCTGAAAGTAACCAATGCGTCAGAGCGTACAAGGGAGCTGACGATTACCGGTTATGCAGAGTTTACGAACAATAACAATTATGAACAGGATCAGGTGAATCTGCAATATTCACAGTTTATTACCAGTACCGTGTTTGAGAAAAACCGGATTCGCCATATCATTCATGGAAATCTCGACTGGGTAAAGGAAGGGGAAGAAGTAGATAACAAACTTGCCATCTCCCGATTTTTTGCACTGACCGGTGCACCGGTGGACAGTTACTGTGGAGATAAAGAATCGTTTCTTGGACGCTATCACGGATATCATAATCCGGTGGGGGTGGAAAACGGAAAATTATCCGGGGAAATGTGCTACAACGAAAACGGGTGCGGAGCACTGGCAGCTCAGATGCTTCTGAAACCGGGAGAAACAAAGGAAATTGCATTTCTTGTCGGAATGAAAGAACATGAGGAAGCAGAAGCAATCTGTAACCGCTATGCAGATGTGGCAGCACAGTGTGAGACGGAACTGAAAGAACTGACGGGCTACTGGCATGAAAAACTGGAACATTTTCAGGTACATACACCAAGCAGGGAATTTGATACCATGATCAATACATGGAACGCATACAACTGTTTTATGACATTCATCTGGTCACGTGCGGCGTCGTTTTTCTACTGTGGTCTGCGAAACGGTTACGGATACCGCGATACCGTGCAGGATATTCAGGGTGTGATTCATCTTGCACCGGAGATGGCACTCGAAAAGATCCGGTTTATGCTTTCGGCACAGGTGGATAACGGAGGAGGACTTCCGCTTGTCAAATTTACACACAATGCCGGACATGAGGATACGCCGGATGATGCTTCCTATGTACAGGAAACCGGGCATCCGGCATATCGTGCGGATGATGCTCTGTGGCTGTTTCCAACGGTATATAAATATATTGCGGAGTCCGGAAATCTGGCATTTATCGATGAAGTGATTCCGTTTGCCAATAAAGATGAAGCCACTGTATACGAGCACTTGAAGAGAGCACTTGCGTTTTCTGTGAATCATCTGGGACCGCACGGACTTCCGGCAGGACTTTATGCGGACTGGAATGACTGTCTGCGTCTGGGCAAAAATGGAGAGTCCTCGTTTGTTGCACTGCAGTTTTATTATGCAATGACGATTTTAAAACAGTTTGCCGCATACAAAGAAGATCAGGCATATATGGATTATCTGGAAGAAGAACAGAAAAAACTTGGAACATTAATTAACAATCTCTGCTGGAATGAGGATCGTTTTATCCGTGGATTTACGGAAGCCGGAGAGGTGATTGGAAAACGCACGGATCCGGAAGCAAATATGTGGCTGAATCCACAGAGCTGGGCTGTGATCAGTGGACTGGCAACAAAGCAGCAGGCAGAACTTTCCATGGAAAATGTAAGAAAGCGGTTAAACACAGAGTATGGAGCGATTCTGATGGATCCACCATATCATCTGCATGCATTTGACGGAGCACTGGCTGTGATTTACAATCCCGGTACAAAAGAAAATGCCGGTATCTTTTCCCAGTCGCAGGGATGGCTGATTCTGGCAGAAGCATTGCTGGGGCATGGGGATCAGGCATTTACCTATTTTATGGAAAATGCACCGTCTGCACAGAACGATCGTGCTGAGATCCGGAAACTGGAGCCATACTGTTATGGACAGTTTACGGAAGGAAAAGACAGCCCGCATTTTGGTCGTTCCCATGTGCACTGGCTGACCGGAACTGCTTCCACTGTAATGGTAGGATGTGTGGAAGGAATCCTTGGCATGCGTCCGGACTTTGGAGGACTTCGTATTGCACCATCCATTCCGGCGGACTGGGATCAGTTTACCATTGAGAAGGATTTCCGGGGAAAACATCTTCATATTGTGGTAGAAAATCCAGAGCATGTACAGAGTGGATGCAAAGCGTTGTACGTGAATGAGGAAAAGATGGAAGACAACTACATTCCGGTAGAAAAAATGACCGATCAGACGAAGGTACGCCTTGTGATGGCATAGAAAGGAGAAGTTATGAAAAACGATATGCAGTTTACAGGAAAAAACGGAGAATTTCAAATTCGTCATATGGTTGAAAAAACACAGCTCAATTTTCCGGTGGCAAATGAAGAGGGAATCAAAAGCAGCGTGACGCAGACCTTCGGCGGCGATTGTAAGCTGGATCAGAACCATTTTCTGCTGGAACCGGTGAGCATCGAAAATCTGCACAATAACAGAAGTACCCGCAATGTCTGGTGTACAATTAACCGGAAGGAACATGTGTCACTGACCGGAGTTTCGGCGCAGGCAGAATATGCACATTTCCTTGGAAAAGAGGATGAAGTGACATTCGATGCCGGATTTATGTGGCAGGAGACGAAGCGGGAATTAAAAAGAACAGAAAATCGAGGCAGCCGTGCGGATCTTTGCTCCGCTTGGAGTACCGGCAGAACTGATGCAGGTGCGCGTTACCAATAAATCGGATATGGATATGTGTGTGCGCGTGACTTCTGCTATCCCAATTTACGGCAGAAGCGCGGATAATCTGCGCGATCACCGCCATGTAACTTCCCTGCTTCACCGGATTCGTACTACCGGACGCGGCGTGATCTGTAAACCGGTATTGTCATTTGATGAACGCGGACATCAGAAAACATATGATTTATTTTGATGATGGGCAGTCAGGGAGATGGAACAAAACCGGAATCGTTCTTCCCAACGGTGGAATCGTTTATCGGAGAAACCGGAACATTTCTGGCACCGGATGCGCTTAAAAATAAAGGAAAAGGCTGTCCGGCCGGTTGTACCGTGGATGGAAAAGAAGCAATGGGGGCGATGGCATTTCCGGAGATTACCCTTGCAGCAGGAGCACATGTCGATTATATTCTGCTTGGTGGCATGACAGAGGATCCAAAGCTGGCAGAACAGGCAGCAGAAATGTTTTGCACGACCAAACAGGCAGATGCTGCCTTTGAACAGGCAAAAAATTACTGGAATGGGCTGGTCAATATTTCCTTTGAAACCGGAAACCCCAAAGAAGACAGTTATCTGAAATGGATCTGTTTCCAGCCGGTTCTTCGCAGAATCTACGGATGTTCGTTTTTGCCGTACCATGATTATGGCAGAGGCGGCAGGGGCTGGCGTGATCTGTGGCAGGATTGTCTCTCCCTTCTGATTCTCGACCCGAAAGAAGTTCGCTCCATGATTTTAAACAGCTTTGCGGGTGTCCGTTTTGACGGGACCAATGCGACAATTATCGGGGATAAGCCGGGAGAATTTGTTGCAGACCGCAACAATATTACAAGAGTCTGGATGGATCATGCGTACTGGCCGTTTGTTACCACAAAATTGTATCTGAACCAGACGGGAGATCTGGATATTCTGGATCAGAAAGTGGCGTATTTTAAGGACCCGCAGGCAAAGCGTGGAACTGCCGGGGACGCAGAGTGGACACCGGCATATGGGATGCGCCAGAAAGATGTAAATGGCAATATTTACGAGGGCACGGTTTTAGAACATCTGCTTTTGCAGAATCTGTGCGCTTTCTACGAGGCGGGAGAACATGGAATGATGCGTCTTCGCGGTGCTGATTGGAATGATGCACTGGATATGGCAGCGGAAAAAGGAGAAAGCGTGGCTTTTACCTGTGCGTATATCGGAAATCTCCGTGATTTGGCAGATACCCTTGAAAAATACGAAGCGGCAAGCGGAAAGAAAGAGATTACACTGGCAAAAGAGATGGAAATTCTGATCAGACAGGACCGCACATCGTATGATTCGGCAGAAAAACGGAATGTTGTTTTAAACAATTATGTGAGTCAGTGTGTGCATAATATTTCTGGAGAACAGATTTCTGTGGATATCAGTACTCTGGTGCAGAATCTGCGGGAGCGTGCTGACTGGTATACCGGATTGATCCGTACGCAGGAATGGGTAACGGATGAAAACGGAAATGGCTGGTTTAACGGATATTATGATAATCACGGCAGACCGGTGGAAGGCAAAAGGGATAATCATGTCCGTATGATGCTGACCGGTCAGGTATTTTCTGTTATGGGAAATGTCGCAGATGATGCACAGACCGCTGCGATTATAAAAAGTGCAGACCTGTATCTGTATAAAAAAGAGGTGGGAGGCTACCGGCTGAACACGGATTTTAAGGAAGAAAAATTTGATCTGGGACGAATGTTTGGATTTGCTTATGGCGAAAAAGAAAATGGTGCGGTTTTTTCCCATATGACGGTGATGTATGCAAATGCATTGTATCAGAGAGGTTTTGTAAAGGAAGGATATAGGGCATTGTACACTCTGCTCGAACAGGCCATGAACACACCGGTGAGCCTGATGTATCCAGGAATTCCGGAATATTTTGATGCGGACGGAAAAGGCAAATATCCGTATCTGACCGGGGCAGCCAGCTGGTATATGATGACAATGGTTACACAGATTTTTGGATTCCGCGGAGAATGGGGAGATTTGGTACTAGAACCCAAAATTCTGTTGCGTCAGTTTGACGAAAGTGGCAATTATTCGGCACAGTTCCCATTCCGTGGACAGACATACGCAGTGGTTTACCAGAATCCACAAAAGAAAGAATATGGGGATTACCGGATCACGGAAGTATGGCTGGATGGTCAGCGGTATGCCGGAGAAACAAATACAGGCATCTGCATTCCGTTTGCCGTACTTGAAGGAAAAGAAAACCATACACTTCGGATTGTTCTGGGATAGCAGAATTTTACCATGTGCTTTTGTACTTGGAACTGCGGTATTGTTTTGGGGTCATACCGACATAGTGCTGGAATGTCTGGATAAAATGACTCTGGGAAGAAAATGATAAATAGTTTGCAATCTGAATGTAGGTAAAATCGGAAAAGCGTAGAAGATTCTGCGCTTTTTCGATTTTTTTTCGCGGATATAATCACTGATCGACACACCGAGATTCTGCTTAAACAACCGGGACAGATAGCTGGCAGACAAATTGGTGCAGACCGCAAGATCTTCCACGGTGATTCTTGCACTGATGTGGGCATAGATATAATCAATACACTGTGCAACCGGTTTGGATAATGCGGTATTCTTCTGCAGAAGGCGCATTTTTCCGGTGAAGTCAAGAGCCATCTCATGATGCAGATCTGATATTTCCTGAATGGTGCTGCAGGCATCCATGTGAATAATGTAAAAGTCGCTCAGACGGTAGGCCTGCTCTGTTTCCATGCCGCCGTCAATGCAATACCGTGTGACCAGTGCAACGGTAACAACAAAATGATATTTTAAGTTTGTCAGGGGATTTTTGGAAAGAATTCCCATGCCTTCGGGATTGGTAAACGCTTCTTCCTTTAAATTTTTACTGACTGCTTCGATGTTTCCGTCTTTTACGGCTTCAAAAAAGGATATTCCTCGGAAAGCGCGCGATGATGGATTGCGTATTCGCTGTCTTCGATTTCTTTTTTGCTCCATTGATTTTTCAGCATGACAAGACCTCCTATTTATATCTGTAGATTATGTCATGAATCTGATATATTTGCAAGCATTTTTGTATCAGAACCCATTGGAAAACTCTATAATAAAACCATGCTTAAAGCAGAAAAGAAAAGGAGGAAATTTACTATGAAAAAGAAAGCAGTCAGTGCATTATTATGTGCAACCATGGTAGCAGGAATGCTTGCAGGTTGCGGAAAAGGAAGTGATTCCGGTACACCGTCAGATACATCCAAGGGGGATGCGTCAAACGCAACAGAAAGTGCTTCATCAATCTGAAAGATGATGGAAAGGTATTAAATATTTACTGCTGGAACGAGGAGTTCAAGAGCCGTATTACCGCACACTATCCGGATTACAAGGAAGTGGATGCAACACACGGAAAAATCGGAGATGTGGATGTTGTATGGAACATCACACCGAGTGATGACAATGCATATCAGAACAACCTGGATGCAGCACTGTTAAATCAGCAGGATGCTCCGGCAGATGACAAGATTGATATTTTTCTGGTAGAAGCGGACAACGCATTAAAGTATGTAGATACGGATTACACAGCACCGGTAAAAGATCTTGGAATTACCGATGCGGATCTTTCCAAGCAGTACCAGTACACAAAGGATATCGTAACCGATTCCAAGGGAGTGTTAAAAGGAGTTTCATGGCAGGGATGTCCAGGTGTTCTTTTCTATAACAGAGAGGCTGCAAAGGATGTACTGGGAACCGATGATCCGGATGAAGTACAGAATTATGTATGTGACTGGGATACTTTCAATGATACTGCTGCAAAAATGCAGGCAAAAGGTTACAAGATGATTTCATCTGTAAATGATACATACCGTGTATACTCCAACAATGTCTCAAGCAAGTGGGTAGAAGACGGAAAAGTACAGGTAGATGACAATATCATGAAATGGGTGGACGATTCCAAGAAACTTGTAGATGCAAAAGAGGCAGGAACCTTTGATATGTGGTCCGATGACTGGTCAAAGGGATTCTATCCGGACGGAAAAGTATTCTGCTACTTTGGACCGGCATGGCTTGTAAACTTCTCTATGGCAGCTGATACCGAAGGATCTATCGGTTACAACGGCGGATGGGGTGCAGCCCAGGGACCACAGGGATTCTTCTGGGGCGGTACATGGATCTGCGCAGCACAGGATACAGATAATGCAAGTCTTGTAAAAGACATTATGTTAAAGATGACAACCGATGATGACGTCATGAAAGACATTGTTTTAGATGATGATGATTTCGTAAACAACAATACCGTTATGAACGGACTGGCAGACGGATCGATTAAGGCAAAAGACGGAAAAGAATATAGCAGCAAGATCCTTGGAGGACAGAACCCACTGTCTATGTACTGCGCAGGTGTTGAGACACTGGATCTGAGCAACATTTCCGCATATGACCAGGGCTGCAACGAAGAGTTCCAGAAAGCAATGAAGAATTACTTTGAAGGAAAGGCAACCAAGGACGAAGCATTAGAGTTATTCTACAAAGGTGTTACCGAGAAATATCCAGAGCTTACTTACTAATTTTTGTTACACATAAGGTCTGAAGCCGGAGTCACCTCTCCCATATTATGGCTCCGGCGGGACGACCGCCAATACCGCGGAGGTAGAAATATGAATAAGAGTAAAGGAAAGGTCGTTCGTTACAACAAATGGGGCTACATTTTTCTGATCCCGTTTATTGTTGTATATGTCGTTTTTCAGCTGATACCATTGATCAGCACAATTTATAACAGTTTTTTCGAAAATTATATGTCCGGTCTCAACCAGGTTGGACCGACATTTGTAGGTTTAGATAATTACAGAGAGTTATTCAAAAGTGGAGACGTGTGGATTTATTTTAAAAATACAATGATCCTCTGGATTATGTGTTTTATTCCGCAGATCTTTTTTTCACTCCTGCTGGGCGCATGGTTCTCCGATGTACGCCTGCGATTGAAAGGATCACGTTTTTTTAAGACCGTGATCTACCTGCCAAATCTGATTATGGCATCTGCATTTTCCATGTTGTTTTTTACGCTGTTTTCAGATGCAGGTCCGATTAACTCTCTTTTGATGCAGATTGGATTTATCTCAGAACCATATAAATTTTTATCCCATACCGGAAGTGCCAGAGGCCTGATTGCACTGATGAACTGCCTGATGTGGTTCGGAAATACAACCATTCTTCTGATGGCCGGAATGATGGGAATTGATACTTCTTTATTTGAAGCGGCAGAAGTGGATGGAGCAACTTCCACACAGGTATTTTTTAAGATTACACTGCCTCTGCTTCGCCCGATTCTGATTTATGTAGTGATTACTTCACTGATCGGTGGATTACAGCTTTTTGACGTGCCACAGATTCTGACAAACGGAACCGGAAATCCGATGCGTTCTACCATGACACTGATCATGTATCTGAACAAGCATCTGTACAGCAAGAACTATGGTATGGCAGGAGCACTTTCCGTGGTACTGTTTATCATTACAAGTCTTTTGAGTCTGCTTGTATTTAAAGTATCCGGAAACGATAAGAGAAAGGGGTGATTGTGATGGCAAAAAGTAAGAAAGATGTGGAAGGCGGACTTGGTATTCATGCCAGACGTGCCATCGCATATATTGTTTTAATTATAATTTCATTTTTCTGCCTGTTCTGGTTTTACATCATGTTTATCAATGCGACGCGTTCTAAAGGTGAGCTGAAAGCAGGGTTTACGGCATTGCCGAGCGATCATTTGCTGACAAACTGGAACAATCTGGTACATGGAACACTGCCGATCTGGTCGGGCATGTTTAACAGTCTGATCATTGCAGCAGCAACCGCAGTTTTGTGTGTATATTTTTCTACCATGACTGCATATGCCATTCATGCATACGATTTTAAATTAAAGAAATTTATTTATCCGTTTATTCTGATGATTATGATGATTCCGACACAGGTTACGGCACTCGGATTTATCAAACTGATTACAGGCATGGGACTGATGGATTCCTTTATTCCACTGATTGTTCCGGCCATTGCATCTCCGGTTACGTTCTTTTACATGAAACAGTACATGGAGAGTGCGCTTCCGCTTTCGCTGATAGAAGCTGCACGTATTGATGGTTCCGGAGAGTTTCGTACGTTCAACAGCATCGTTCTGCCGTTGATGAAGCCGGCGATCGCCGTACAGGCAATTTTCAGTTTCGTCAGCAGCTGGAACAATTACTTTACACCGGCACTTGTGTTGCATGATGACAAGAAAAAGACACTTCCGATTCTGATCGCGCAGCTGCGTGGTGCAGACTGGCTGAAGTTTGATATGGGGCAGGTATATGTCATGATTACATTCTCGATCCTGCCGGTTATCGTTGTGTATCTGATTCTTTCCAAGCATATTGTACAGGGGGTTGCTCTGGGAAGCGTAAAAGGATAATAGAAAAAGAAAGGGGTTTTTACAGTGAAAAACAAAACATTATGGAAACAGGTGGGAGCGGCAGCAATTGCCGCTGCCATGGTAATGAGTACCGTACCGGCGACGCCGGTACAGGCGGCAGGCGGTAAAACGCTTGCCGTTTCTTCTCAAAAGCAGCTGAATCAGGCATTAAAAACCGTAAAAGGGAAGAATGCGGTCATTACCGTAAAAGCGGGGAAAAATGTAAAGATTACGATTCCAAAGGGAACTTATAAAGTGACCATTCGGGTGGTCGGAAAAAAGGCAGCCGTTGTAAATAATGGTACCGTCAAAGAAATTGTTGTAAACAGTAAGGGAACGGTTGCGATCAAAAACAATGGTACCATAAAGAAAGTGACGGTACAGAATGCAAAAAAGTGTTTCCTTTTCCGGAAACCATAAAAAGGCAGTACCGGTTGTTGTAAATGCCGAAGACGTTTCGATGATTCTGGCAGCACCGGCGAAAATAACCGCAAAGAAAGATGTGAACATTGTGCTCAAAAAAGGTGCGGAAAAATCATCCATAACGTGTACAAAAAATGCACAGGCACAGGTGGATAATCAGACAAAGAAAGCAATATCTGTAAAAATTGCGGATGGAACAACGCTGAAAGTGGAATCCGGTGAATCCTGCACCATAACTCCGAAGGGAAAGAAAGAAGACACTTCCGGAGAAGACAAGACGGATGGAAAAGACCAGAAAACAGACGATACCTCGGACGGAAATGCTTCTTCCGGCAGTTCTTCTTCGGGCAATTCTTCTGGTGGAACAACAGTTGAGACACCTTCAAAGCTGACCGAAGCGGATCTCTTAAAACAGGGCTATCAACTGAAGTGGCAGGACAACTTTGACGGAAATTTTTTAAACCGTGCAGACTGGAATGTGGAACTGCATGAAAAAGGCTGGGTCAACAGTGAGTGGCAGGAATATGTGGATTCTGACAAAAATATTCAGGTCAAAGACGGAAAACTGCTGATCAAGCCGGTGGAAACGGTGAATGCAGACGGAACCAGAAGCTACACGTCCGGTCGTATTAATACACAGGGCAAACATGATTTTAAGTATGGATATTTTGAGTGCCGTGCAAAAGTTCCGACCGGAAAAGGCTATCTGCCGGCATTCTGGATGATGCCGACGGACGAAAATCTGTATGGACAGTGGCCAAAATGCGGTGAGATCGACATCATGGAAGTGATGGGGCAGGAAACAAATAAAGCATATGGTACCATTCATTACGGAGAACCGCATGATCAGAGTCAGGGAACCTGTACGGTAGATGCAAAAAATAATTTTGCAGATCAGTATCATACATATGCCTGTGACTGGGAGCCAGGAAAGATTACCTGGTATATTGATGGTGTGAAATTTCATGAAGAGTCCGACTGGTTTTCTGCAAAGAGCGGGCAGGGCGAAGTGGCTTATCCGGCACCGTTTGATCAGCCGTTTTATATGATTTTGAATCTGGCGGTCGGTGGCAGCTGGGTAGGGTATCCGGATGATTCGACCACCTATGCGATCAGCAGTTTGCAGTGGATTATGTGAAAGTATATCAGAAAGACAGTTATGACGAAAATGTGGAAAAACCGGTAAAGAATGTTATTTTAAGAGAGCCGGATACAACGGGAAATTATATTAACAACGGTGATTTCTCCATAGCAGAGAATTTAAGCGATGACAAAAACTGGAAATTTCTTACCACTTTAGATGGTGATGGAAAAGCAGAAATTAAGAATCATGAGATGGTTATTTCTACAGTAAATATGGGAACCGCAGATTACAGCATTCAGCTGGTACAGCCGGATGTGCCGTTACAAAAAGGCGGAACATATAAAGTAACCTTTGATGCTTATGCGGATGAGGCGCGTACAATGATTGCAGATATTTCCGGACCGGATCATAATTATACGAGGTATTGGAAGGATACAAAAGTGGAACTTGGAACACAGAAAACGACATATACTTATGTGTTTCAGATGACAGGTTCCGATGATGCCAACGGACGTCTGGAATTTAATCTGGGAAATGCTGCTTCCACAGCAGCAGTGCACCTTTCCAATGTGCGCATTGAAAAGACCGGATATGAAGAAATCAAAGAAGACACCACAAAGAAAGTGCTTGCAGACGGAAATTATGTCTACAACGGTTCCTTCCAGGAAGGGAAGAACCGTCTGGGTTACTGGGACATCACGAAACCGGAAAATGCAACCACAGAGGTAACCGGTCTGGAAGATGGACGCCGTCTGAAAGTGGTAAGCCCAAAAGGAACTGTGGTAACAGCAGGACAGCAGGGGCTTGCTCTGAGTGAGGATACAGAATATGTGCTCAGTTTTTCGGCTCAGGCAAACGAAGCAGAAACTATGACAGTACATGTTGCCGGACAGAAATTTCAGGCAGAACTTACCAATGAAAAGAAAAATTACCGTTTTTCCTTTCATACGGCAGCGGATCTGACAGATAAGAATATTTCCTTTGATCTCGGGCTGGGGACAACCGTATATCTCGACGATGTGCGGATTGATGAGGATAGTCTGATCAAAAACGGAAGTTTTAATGCAGGCATGGCAGGTTTTGAAGTCTATTGCTATACACCATCCAATGTAACGTATGTTGTTGACTCCTTAAACGAAGACAATGCGGCAGATTTCACAATTAACGATACCGGAGAAGCTGACTGGCATATCCAGTTAAAGCAGACAGGGGTAAAACTCGAACAGGGACAATGGTATCGACTCTCCCTGAAAATGAAATCTTCTATCGACCGTAAAGTGTCTTATGCGTTGCAGAGAGATGGAAGCACCCATAAGGATGCAGATGGAAATGAGGACTGGACTCCATACTGCCAGGAAACCGTAGATCTGACCGACGAATATCATACGATCACGAAAGAGTTTCAGATGAAAGAGGATACAGATCCGGAAACGATCTTTAATATTGCCATGGGTGCAGTCGGTGGAGAACAGATCACACAGCAGCACAGAATCTGTATGGATGACATTGTGCTGGAAAAGATAAAGGCACCGGAGATCAAGCCGGAGGAAACCGGAAAGAATCTGCTGACCAATGGAGATTTTTCGGATGGAACGAATGGATGGGGCATTAATACAAATGATGGTCAGAAGGCAACAACAGTAGTTACTCATGGCGGTATTGTGTTTCGTGTGATAAATCCGGGCGTATATGACTGGGATGTTCAGCTTATTCAGAATGGATTTACACTTGAAAAAGGATGTAAATATCGTGTAAAATTCAAAGTCACTTCGACGAAAGCACGAACCATAAAACTCGGCTTAATGGATAACAATTGCCAGGAGTGGTATGGCGGAGCAGATATTTCTCTGGCGGAAGCAAAGGAAAAGGAAGTTAGTTGTGAATTTACGATGCAGAAAGACACAGATAATGATTCGAAAATGCTTATTTCCATGGGAAAAATCAATGGTGAAAATACACCAGCTTCAGACATTACGCTGACGAATTTCTCTCTTGAGAAGATCACAGAGTAGTACCAGAAAGATAGTTTAAAAAGAAAACAGAAAAGACACCATGACAGAATCCATTTTTACGACAGGGGGCGTGTCATGGCGTTTTTCTGTATATTGGGGGAAGAAAAGGGGGAGAAGAGGAGTAATAAAAGGAGACATTTGAATGAGAAAGAAGAGTTGGAAACAGGTAGCGGCAATTGTCATATGTGCGGCATTATTAAGTGGATGTACGGGAGAAAACGGACAGAAAAAAAATACCGGGCGTAAGGAAGGACAGGTTGTAAATATTTATTGCTGGAATGATGAGTTTAAGGAAATTTATGACAAATATGCATCAGATCTTGCTAAAAAACACGATGTTGAAGTGAACTTTGTCATAATTTCCAGTGATAATAATGCTTATCAGATCAATCTGGATGAAGCATTAAAAGAGCAGAATACATGTATTGATGATGACAAAGTGGATTTGTTTTTAATTGAGGCAGATTACGCATCAAAATATGTAAAGTCAGATAATTCCATTGATGTAAAAAAAACAGTGGGACTGACCGATGAGGATCTGAAGCAGCAATATGATTATACAAAGAAAATTGTATCGGAAAATGGAATACAAAAGGGAGTGACTTGGCAGGCAACGCCGGGGTTGTTTGCGTATCGCAGGTCCATTGCAAAAAAGGTATTGGGTACAGACGATCCGGATCAGGTACAAAAGCAACTGAAGGATTGGGATAAGTTTGATCAGGTTGCACAGAAGATGAATGCCGCCGGATATAAAATGTTATCGGGATATGATGATTCCTATCGGGCATTTTCCAACAATGTCTCACATCCCTGGGTGGTCGGTAACAAGATTGTTATAGATGAAAATATCAAGAAGTGGATTCGTCAGACGAAGGAATATGCTCAAAAAGATTATAACAATCATACCACACTGTGGAGTCCGCAGTGGACGCAGGATCAGGGACCGGATGGGAATGTTTTTGGCTTTTTCTA
>ENA-OQAY01000037-OQAY01000037.1-human-gut-metagenome-genome-assembly--contig:-NODE-37-length-27977-cov-1.140503_pt1 | contig 27977 bp, 27 predicted proteins | sample MGYA00242740_ERZ504537 | MGnify/ENA primary metagenome ERZ504537 (study PRJEB26092, sample SAMD00036272) | human gut metagenome | host: Homo sapiens | study: EMG produced TPA metagenomics assembly of... | reverse complement strand
TATTTTATAAGATTAAAATATAAAAGTCAAATATTATTTTCTGAATATATCTTGAAAAATATATTTGACAAAATTTATTTTATAAGATAATATATAACTTGTAAAAAATAATATTGAGGTGATAAAAATGATGACAGTTTTAGAAAATCATGAATTGATTGCCAAGATATCTAGTCATGGTGCGGAAGCACATAGTTTGTATGATAAAACAACTAAGACAGAATATATTTGGCAAGGCGATAAGACATATTGGTCATGGCATGCACCGATTTGTTTTCCAATTACAGGTAGGGTACATAATGATGAGTATATTTTTGAAAATAAAAAATATGCATTAACAGTTCATGGTTTTGCTAGAGATTATGAATTTTCATTGTTAAAAAAGACTGAAAATAGTGTTATTTATGAATTAATTTATAATGATGAAAGCTTAAAAGTATATCCATTTAAATTCTCTTTACAATTAGAATATGTATTATCAGAAAATGGATTACAGGTGAATTACACAGTAAAAAATCTAGAAGATGTAAATAAAGATATATTTTTTTGCTCTAGGTTTACATACTGCTTATAATTGCCCATTAGAGAAAACAGATGATTTTGAAGATTATGAATTAATTTTCGAACAAAAAGAAACTGCTAAAAGACATTTTCTGAGTAACGGAATTATTAATAATGAAACAGCAGATTTATTAAATGATGAAGATACTTTAGCTATAAGCAAAAAATTATTTGAAAAAGATTTAATTTTGTTAAAGCAAATTAAATCAAAATATGTTACTTTGAAGAGTAAAAAATCTGGTAAGTTCGTAAGAGTATATTTTAATAATTTCAATAATGTAGGATTTTGGACAAAACCACAGGGGGCACCATTTGTTTGCATTGAGCCTTGGAATGGTTTACCAGATGTAAAAGATAAATATGTAGATTTTTCAGAAAAAGAAGAAATTTGTAAATTAAAATCAAATGAAGAATTTAACTGTAGTTACAAAATAGAAATTAAGTGATTTCTATTAAGATAAGTAAACATTTAATAACTAAGGGGGAGTAGTTATAATGAGTAGTTTAGAACAGACTGTTTCAACTACAAAATTAAAGTTGAAGGAAAAGATTGCTTATGGATTAGGAGATGTTGGTAATAACTTTTTATTCGATTTAGGACAGATATATTTATTAAAGTTCTATACAGATATATTAGGTTTGCCAGCTATTTGGGCAGGTTCTATTTTCTTAGTAAGTAAAGTTTTTGATGCTTTTGCCGATATATCTGTGGGTACAGTAGTAGACTCAGGTAAATTTAGCAGTAAAAAGTTAGGTAAATTTAGACCATTTATGATTTATGGACTTATACCATTGGGATTAATGACCGTAGTTTGTTTTACCAATCCAGATTTTAGTGTTACTGGGAAATTGATATTTGCGTATGCATCATATATGTTATTTGGTTTAACATATAGTATCGTAAATATTCCATTTGGTTCTATTGCTTCTGTAATGACACAAGATCCATTAGAACGTTCACAATTAGCAGCTTTCCGTCAAGCTGGTAGTAATACAGGTTTGTTGATTACAACAGTTGCATTTATGCCAATTGTGTTGTTATTTGATAGTGAAGAAACAGGTTATTTCGTAGCCGCTTGTGTTTTTGCTATAATGGGTGTTTTAGTTACATTATATTGTGCTTTAAATATTAAAGAACATGTAAAAGTAGATAGAAAAGTTCATGAACGTGTTCATTTAGGAACTGCATTTAAATCTATTTTGAAAAATTCTCCATTATTAATTTTATGTTTAGTAAACTTATTCACATTCTCAGCTTTCAACGTAAAATTGGCTGTACAGGTATATTATTGTCAATACATTTTAAATGATATGACAATCATTCCTTATATGGGCTTCTTCAGTATTGGTTGTGTATTTATCGGTGTTGCTTTAGTAACTCATATGGTAAAATGGCTTGGTGGTAGAAAACAAACATATATGTTTGGTTGTGCTGTATGGGCTGTTGGTGATATTATCAACTATTTATTTGTAACAGATCCAACAATGTTTATCGTATTCTCTTGTGTTGCTTTCTTTGGTAGTTCTTTTGTAAATAGCTTAAACTGGGCTTTAGTAGCAGATGCTGTTGAATATGGTGAATATAAAACAGGTGTAAGAGCTGAAGGTATTGTATATTCCTTCTTTACTTTCTTTAGAAAATGCTCTCAGGCAGTAGCTGGCTTTGTACCAGGTTTAGTATTAACAATGGTAGGTTATGTGCCAAATGCTGTTCAATCTTTAGAAGCATTAGAAGGTATTAGAGGCTTGATGTTTATCTATCCAGGTGTACTTGCTATTGCAACTATTATTGTAATGGGCTTCTTCTACAAATTAAGTGATCAAAGATTTAGAGAATTATTATTTGAATTACAAAAAAGAAAAAGCCAACAAGCTAAGCAATAAACTATAGAAAAATAGAAAAAATATCTCCTTACATTGAAAATATACATTAAAAATATGTTAAAATAGAAAAAGTATTAATTAAGAGTATTATTGTGAGGAGAAAAAGAAATGGCTTTTAGTAAATCAGCGCCTATTCAATTACATTATCAATTAGCAAATGAATTAAGAAATTATATACAAAGCGGTTCTTGGAATATTGGAGATTTATTTCCTACTGATAGGGAAATTATGGAAAAATACAAAGTCAGTGCAACAACTGTTCGTAGAGCAGTAAAACAGTTAGTTGAAGAAGGCTGGATCGAAAGACAACCAGGTAAAGGAACTTTTATCAAAAAAGAACCAATAAAAGAAGAATTAGGTAAATTGACAGGCTTTTTCGAAGAAATGACAAATAAGGGATTTGTGCCTAAAGCTGAAGTTTTAGATATCATAGAAGTTGATGTAGATGAAGCTTTGTTGAAAAAATTTCCTGAAGTAAAATTATTAAATGAAGAAAAAGTTATGTTAATAAAGAAATTGCATAAAATAAATGATAAAAAATTGATTTATGTTAATAGTTTTTGGAAATTAGAATATGGTAAAGAATTAGCTAAATATGATTTATCTAATACAGGTGTATATGAAATTGCTGATAGATTTTTAAATGTACAATTGACTAAAGCGGAAGAAACAATTTCAGCGAAAGCTGCATCTAAAGAAGAGGCAACTCTTTTGGATATAAAAAAAGGAGAGCCTGTATTGTTGATGGAACGATTAAGCTATCAAGACAATGTTCCTATAGAATATGCATATAATGTTTATAGAGCAGATAGATATCGTTATAATATAACTTTGCATAAAAATCAGATAAATAAAGAAATAGTAATTGGTTAATCAAATGGTATAGGTCTTCTAAAAAAAGGGAGACCTATACCCTAAAATATATCTTGAAAAATATATTTCAATGAGTATAATAATAGATAAGGATAATTTTAATTTTGTTGAAAATGATTTAAATATGATAAGGTGGTAATAATATGGCTTTAGTTACATTAAAAGAACTTTTAGGAAATATAAAAGATAAAGGTGCTGTAGGTGCATTTAGTACATATGATTTATTTACAGCTCAAGGAATTATAGCGGGAGCGGAAAAAGTTAACATGCCAGTTATTTTAATGATTGGTAGCGGTCCATTAAGTAAACCAGGTAATTTCGAAGTAGGAAGATTGATGGTTAAATTAGCTCAGGAAGCAAAAGTTCCAGCTGCTGTATTCTTAGACCATTCAAAATCTTTTGAATTATGTATGAAAGCTATTCAATTAGGTTTTAGTTCTGTAATGATTGATGGTTCTCATTTACCATTTGAAGAAAATGTAGCACTTACTAAAAAAGTAGTAGAAGCTGCTCATGCAGTAGGCGTATCTGTAGAAGCTGAATTGGGAGCTTTAGCAGGTATTGAAGATGGTGAATCAGTAGCTAATGCAAAAGTTACAGATCCAAAAGATGCAGCTAAATTTGTAGAATTAACAAATGTAGATGCAATGGCATTATCCATTGGAAATGCTCATGGATTATATAAAGGTGTTCCAAATTTACATTATGATGTTTTAGAAGAAACTGCAAAATTAATTGATACTCCACTTGTATTACATGGTGGTACTGGTTTAAGTAAAGAACAATTTGCAAAATGTATTGATTTAGGCGTAAAGAAAGTAAATATTGGTACAGAAATTAAACGTTCCTTCATGGATACTTTCACTAACTTACATTTACAAGATAAAGAAGCATATGATTTTGTAAATATTCCACAAAAAGCAAAAGAAGCAGTAGCAAATACAGTAGAACAAAATTTAAGATTTTTTGCTGAAGGCTGGAAATCTGAATTGAAATAAGATGAGGTAGATTTGAGATGACAGTTAGTATGACAACAAATAAAAAAGTAAATAAGATAGCTGTTGTACAAACTGGAGGTTGTAGTGCAGTTATAAATTCCACTTTAGCTGGTATTGTTGAAAATGCTAAAGCAAGTGGTTTAACAATATATGGATTATTAAATGGTTTTGAGGGTTTATTAAATAATAAAATTATAGATTTATCAGTTTTGACAAAAGAACAGATTGATAAATTAAGAAATACTCCAGCTATGTTTTTAGGTTCAAGTCGAATGTTTTTGACTAAAGAAATTTTTAAAGCAATTCCTCAAAAATTAAATGAATTAGGAATAGATGCTTTGATAATGATTGGTGGAAATGGAACTATGTATGCAGCGAAAGTAATTCATCAATCAGCAGTAGAGCAAAATATAGATTTAGTAGTAGTTGGTTCACCAAAAACAGTAGATAATGATATGTTTGGTATTGAATATAGCCCAGGTTTTGGTAGTGCTGCTAAATATATTGCGCAATTAGTTAGAGATATAAGCGTTGACCTTGAATCTATGAAGACATTTGAACAAGTTCGCATTATTGAAGTTATGGGACGTTCTGTTGGGTGGTTAGCAGCTGCTAGTATGCTTGCTAAAAGAAGTGAAAAAGGTGCACCACATTTAATTTATTTACCAGAACATGATTTTAATGAAGCTGAATTTGTAGAAGATGTAAAAAAAGTATATGAAGAAAACGGTTTTGTAGTAGCTGTCATTGGTGAAGGTATTCATGATAGCGAAGGAAATCCAGTCGGTTCAAATCCATTTGCTGATGTAAAACAGGCAAGCAAAATTTACGGTGGAGCTTCCACTTATTTAGCATCACTTATCAGTGAAAAATTAAATTTAAAGGCACGTGCTCAAGATTTAACTATGGCACAGAGATGTTTTGGTGCACTACGTTCAGATATTGATGAGCAAAAAGCTTATAAAATAGGATTTGTAACTATTGAAGCATTAAAAGATAATCATGATAATGAAATGATTTGTTTAGCAGATAATAATGAAGATTATTATACTATTGCTTTAGAAGATGTTGGTGGCAAAGAAAAGAAAGTGCCTGATGATTTTTATGATGCTAAAAATAAACAAATGACAAAAGATTTTAAAGAATGGATTATGCCAATTATTGGCAATTTTGATGATAAGTATTTATCTTTAAGCGATATGAAATAAAAAAAAGGACGTGTATATATTATGGCAATTAAGGCGGTATTTGTTCCATTAGCGAGAACTACTTTTTATATGCCTAGTGCAGAAGAAAGTTTTAAAAACTCTGTAAATTGTTTTAAAAAAATATTTTTTGAAGATATAAAAGTACCAGAAGCTTTAATAACTGATCCAGCTGATTTAACAGCTTATTTAGATGAAGTAGATAAAGCAGATTTAATTATTTATCAATGTACAACATTTATCGGCTCTGAGTTTATGTATGAATTAATGCGTAAATTTAAATGCCCTGTGATTATTTGGGCAATCAGAGAACCATCTATTGATGGAACAAGATTAAAATTAAATTCTTTAACAGGAGCATTTTCTGCTGGTAATAGTGTGTATACACAAGATAGAGATTTTGATTTTGTCTTTGGTGCTATTAATGAAACTGATTTAGTAGGTGCATTAGGTAGCAGAGTTGCTCGTGTAGAAGCAGCAAGCATCATGGAAAAAGCTAAATCTTATACAAGCGAAGAACTTGCAAAAGATTTAGAAGAATTAAATAGCCGTACAATAAACGTAAATATTCCACAGGAAAATATGGAAAAATATGCAAGACTTAGAAAAGCTTTCCAAGCTTTTGTTGATGAAAACAAAATAGGCGCATTAGCTTCTCGTTGTTGGCCTGATTTCTTCACTGGTTTTGGAGCTCCTGTTTGTGCAGTATTGTCCATGTTAAATGACAATAATATTCCATCATCTTGTGAAACTGATATTGGCGGTGCTATCAGTATGTTTATCGGCAGTAAATTAACTAATACTGCAACATATTTTGGTGATCCAGTAGCTATTGATGAAGCTTGTGATAGTATTGTTTATTGGCATTGCGGAGCAGGCGCAAGTTCTTTAGCAAATGCGTCTTGTGGTGCTAAATTAGGTGTACATCCTAATAGAAAAATTGGCCCAGTAATGGATTTTGGTTTAAAAGCAGGTAAAGTTACTGTTTTAAGATTGGGTAAAGATAAAGATGGTTATAGAATGTTCATTTATAAAGGTGAAGCTTTAGATGAACCACAAAAATTCTATGGTACATCTGTAACAGTAAGACCTGAAAATGGCAATGCAGCAGCATATGTTAAAAACTTCGTTAAAGATGGTTGGGAACCACATTTTGTTATTGCTTATGGCGATATCGTAGATGAAGTAAAAATTATGTGTAATCTTTTGAAAATAAGAGTTTTTGAATATTAATTTTGAACATTATAAGAATAGGGGTAAATAAAATGAAAATCGGATATATTGGATTAGGCTTAATGGGTGGCCCTTTAGCTAGAAATTTAATTAGAGCTGGTAAAGAAGTAAAAGTTTTTGATTTAAATGGAGAAAGTATCAAAAGAACTTTAGCAGTAGGTACAACAGGTGTGGGTGTAAAATCTGCAGATGAATTAGCTGATTGTGATGTAGTATTTACAAGCTTGCCATTGCCTGTGCATATTAAATCTACTATGATTGGTGAAAATGGTTTATTAAATAAAATGAAAGAAGGCAGTGTTTATATTGATGTAAGCACTATTGATCCACAAACAGCTCAAGAATTAGAAGACTTTGCAGCAGCAAGAGGCATTGGCTTTATGGGTTGTCCACTTGGTAAAGGTCCTGCTCAAGCAGAAAAAGCAGAACAGCCTATTTTTGCTGGTGGTAAAAAAGAAACTTTTGAAAAAGTAAAAGAAATTTTGGAAATCGTTGGTAGCCCTGTATATTATATGGGTGGAGCAACTCAAGCATATGCTTTTAAATTAATTAGTAATATGGTTGGTATGACAAATTTAGCTGTATTATCCGAAGGTATGCGTCTTTGTGAAAAAGCTGGTATTGAAGGTAATTTATTCCAAAAATTATTGGCAGAAACTGGAGCGGATTCAGCTCAGCTTCATATGAGAGGACCTTTAATGCTTGCTAATGATTATGCAAATCGTTTTGGTGTTAAACTTGCATTAAAAGATGTTCGTTTAGGTTGTGAAATGGGCGATGCATGGGGATATAGTGCAGAATTTACAAAATTGGCAAAATCTTATTTTGAAAAAGCTGATAATGAAGGCTATGGTATGGAAGATTGCGTAGCTGTATATAAAGTAATTAAATAATTGTTCGATTAGTTTTACGATAAAGAGGTAATTATAATGAGAAAAGCGTTTATTTGTCCAACAAAATATGTTCAAGGTGAAGATGAACTTTTAAATTTAGGTTATTTTGTATCTACTTATGGAAAACAGCATTATTAATTGCTCATCCAGATGATATTGCACGTGTTCAAGATAAATTAGATAAAACAGCAGAAAAATTCGGTGTGAAATTTGTAACAAGCTCTTTTAGTGGTCAATGCTCTAGACAAGAAGTAGCTCGTTTACAGGAAGTAGCTAAAGAAAATAAATGCGATTGCACTATTGGTCTTGGTGGCGGTAAAGCTATCGATACAGCAAAATGTGTAGCTCAAGGTGATGCTTTGATTATCGTACCTACAATTGTAGCAACTGATGCTCCAACTAGTCATTCTGCTGTATTATATACTCCAGATGGAGCTTTTGATGATTATGCATATTTCAAACAAAGCCCAAGTGTTATTTTGATTGATACAACAGTTATTGCAAATGCACCAGTACGTTTCTTAGTATCTGGTATGGGTGATGCTTTATCCACATATTTTGAAGCACGTGCTACTACAAGAGCTTTTGCTAATGTAAATGCAGGTCTTCCTTGTGGTTATCGTGAAGGTCTTTGCGGCCCTGCAAAATCAACAAATGCAGCATTTATCTTTGCTAAAACTTGCTATGAAATGTTGTTAGAAAATGGTGTAAAAGCAAAACAAGCTTGCGAATGTAAAAAAGTAACTCAAGCTTTAGAAAATATTATTGAAACAAATGTTTTATTATCTGGTATTGGTTTTGAAAGTGGCGGACTTGCAGCTGCTCATGCTATTCATGATGGTTTAACTATTCTTGAAGGTAGCCATAAATATATGCATGGTGAAAAAGTTGCATTTGGTACAATTATTCAGTTAGTATTAGAAAATGCACCAACAGAAGAATTACATGAAGTACTTGATTTCTGCTTAGCAGTAGGTCTTCCTGTATGTTTAGAAGATATTGGTGTGGATACTATTACTGATGAAGAATTAATGCAAGTTGCAGAAAAATCTTGTATTCCAGAAGAATCCGTACATTCTATGCCATTCCCTATCACTGTAGATGATGTTGCAGCAGCTATTATCACAGCTGATAAAATTGGTAAAGAATATAAAATGAAAAAATGTCTAAATAATATTTAGAAATAAGGGTGCGAACATGAAAAAAATAATTAATACACCAGAAACAATTGTTAGAGAAATGTGTAAAGGGTTTGTTTTAGCAAACCCTACACTAGAATTTGTAGAAAAATATAAAATCGTAAAGAAAAAAAATATAGATAAAAATAAAGTAAGCTTAATCAGCGGTGGCGGTAGCGGTCATGAGCCAGCTCATGCAGGTTTTGTCGGTAAAGGCATGTTAGATGCGGCTGTATGTGGTGATGTATTTGCTTCTCCATCACAAGTACAGGTATATCAAGCAATTAAAGCTACAGCAAGTGATAAAGGCACATTACTTATCATTAAAAAATTATAGCGGTGATATGATGAACTTCCAAAGTGCTGCTTATTTAGCAGAAATGGATAATATCACTGTAGATTATGTAAAAGTTGAAGATGATATTGCAGTACAAGATAGCTTATATACAGTTGGTCGTCGTGGTGTTGCAGGTACTGTTTTTGTGCATAAAATTGCAGGTGCAGCAGCTCAAAAAGGTTTAGAATTAGCAGAAGTAAAAAGAATTGCACAAAAAGCTGCTGATAATGTTAGAAGCTTAGGTTTTGCATTTACTTCTTGTACTGTACCAGCAAAAGGAACACCTACATTTGAACTTGCTGAAGATGAAATGGAATATGGTGTAGGTATTCATGGTGAACCTGGTATAAGACGTGAAAAAATTGCAACTGCTGATGAATTAGCTCATCGTATGGTAGAAGCATTAGTTGATGATTTAAAATTAGCTGATAATGATGAAGTTGCTGTTTTAGTAAATGGCTTTGGCAGTACACCATTAATGGAATTAAATGTATTAAATTACGCTGTAAATAAAGAATTAGCTAGCAAAAACTTAAAACCAGTACGCATTATTGTTGGCAATTACATGACAAGTATAGATATGGCAGGAGCTTCTGTTTCTTTATTGAAATTAGATGAAGAATTAAAATCTTATTTAGTAGCACCTGTAGATACACCTTCTTTAAAAATCAATGAAAATGAAGAAGATGTAGATATGAGCCTTGTTGCAAAACAAGATGAAAATAAAGTAGTAAAAGAAGTTTCTTTTGATGTAGAAACTGATTTAGCTTATGCTGATGTAGTAGATAATAAAATCACTTTAAATAATATGATTTATATTATTGATAAAATGAGTGAAATTATTATTAGAAATGAAGTACCATTCTGCGAATTAGATTCTCATGCAGGTGATGGTGACTTCGGTATGAGTGTAGCTAAAGGTTTTAAAGAATTGAAACGTCAATGGCATGAAGTAGTAGCTCAAGGAAAAGATATCGGTGCATTTTTAGAAGCTTGTTCTATGGTTATCATGGAACATTGTGGCGGTGCTTCTGGCCCTGTTTGGGGAGTTGCTTTCAAAACAGCAGGCAAAGTTGCAGAAGGTAAACAAGAATTGACTGTAGCAGAATTTGCTCAATTATTACAAGGTGCTGTAGATGGTATACAAGCTGTAGGCAAGAGAGCATTCGGTAGAGGTGCTGTAGTTGGCGATAAAACATTGATAGATGCATTAGTTCCATGTGCAGATACTTGGAAAGTAGCAGTAAAACAAAACTGTGATATGGAAAGTGCATTTGTTGAAGGTGCAAAAGCTGCTGTAGCTGGTGCTGATAGTACAAAAGAAATTGTAGCTCGCATGGGTAGAGCAGGTACTGTAGGCGAAAGAAGTATAGGATATCCAGATGCTGGTGCATATGCTTTAGGCGTTATTTTCACAGAATTAACAGATAGCCTTAATTTTAAAAAATAAGGAGAAAGATTATGCAATTAGTAAATATTGAAAATGGTTTTTCTTTAATAGAAAATGATAAAGTAGTATTTTCTCATACAATAGATAATCCAGCTATCTTTATCGGTAAAGGTAAAGAAAAAATGGATATTTATCGTGGTAACTTTGATATAGAAGATTATGTAATTGAAAGATATCCATTAAAAAATGCTAAAGTTGATGGTAATAAAGTATTATTATCAGCTTATAATGATGTAGTTGAAATTGAATTAAATATTGAAACTAAAGATAATTATGCAAAAGTAAATATTAAAGCTACAAATGATAATGTAAATCGTATTTGGATTAGAATTCCAGCTCAAAAAGAAGAATTTGTTTGGGGCTGTGGGGAACAGATGTCTTATTTCAATTTGAGAGAAAGACATTTCCCTCTTTGGACATCTGAACCAGGTGTTGGTCGAGATAAAACAACAGAAATAACATTTTTATCTGATAAATATAATAAAGCTGGTGGCGATTATTATAATACTAACTATCCACAACCAACTTTTGTATCTTCAAGAAAATATGCTTGTCATGTAAACAGTACAGCTTATGCAGATTTCGATTTTAGAAATGAAGCATTTCATGAATTACAAATTTGGGAAGTTCCTGAATCTATAGAATTTTTCACAGCAGATACTTTCTTAGGTATTATTGAAGAATTAAGTGATAGATTTGGTAAACAGCCTAAATTAGCAGATTGGTTATATGATGGTGTTATTTTGGGATTAAAAGGCGGAGAAGAAAATACATTCTCTCGTATGGAAAATGCTATAAACCATGGTATTCCAGTTGTAGGTGTATGGAGTGAAGACTGGGCTGGTGTAAGAGAAACATCTTTCGGTACAAGAAATTTCTGGGATTGGAAATGGGGTAAAAAACGTTATCCTAATTTAGATAAAAAAATCAAAGAACTTGAACAAAGAGGTATTCGCTTCTTAGCATATGCTTGTCCATATCTTTGCACAGATGGAGATTTATTCCCAATTGCTGAAGAAAGAGGATATTTTGCTAAAAATTCTAAAGGTGAAACAGCACTTGTAGATTTTGGTGAATTTTATTGTGGTATCGTAGATTTCACAAATCCAGAAGCAGCAGATTGGTTTAAAGAAGAAATCATTCAGAAAAATATGCTTGATTTTGGTGTACGTGGCTGGATGGCTGACTTTGGTGAATATTTACCAACAGATGATGTTTATCTTGCAAATGGCGTAGATGCAAAAATCATGCATAATGCTTGGCCAGCACTTTGGGCAGAAGTAAATGCTAAAGGTGTTGCTGAAAGAGGCTTAACAGATGAAGTAACATTCTTCATGCGTGCAGGTGGTACAGGTACACAGAAATATTGTCCAATGCTTTGGGCTGGTGACCAATGCGTAGATTTCTCTCGTCATGATGGCTTGAATACTGTTATCTGTGGTGCATTATCCTCTGGTCTTTTAGGTAATGCATATCATCATAGTGATATTGGCGGTTATACAAGCTTATTTGGTAATCGCAGAACTAAAGAAGTATTTGATCGTTGGGTAGATATGGCAACATTTACATCTATGATGAGAACTCATGAATGCAATAGACCATATGAAAACTTCCAATTTGACCAAGATGCGCAAACAATGGCTCATTTAGCTAGAATGACAAATATTCATCGTCATTTAAAACCATATTTAAAATCCTTGTCTGAAGAAGCTAGTCAAAAAGGCTATCCAGTACAAAGACCATTATTTGTTCATTTTGAAAATGATATAAATACTTATGCTATTCAAGATGAATATATGTTTGGTCCAGATATGTTGGTAGCACCTGTTCATAAAAAAGATGTAAAAGAATGGCAGGTATATTTACCAGCAGGTCAAACATGGGTAAATATTTGGAATATGCAAGAAATCCAAGGTGGTCAAAGTATTACAATTGATGCTCCAATTGGAAAACCACCAGTATTCTTCCGCAAAGGTAGTACATGGACTGAATTATTCAATGGTGTAAAAGAAATTTGATAATAGAATAGACAGCTTATAGAAATATAAGCTGTCTAATATTTAAATAAGCTATAAATATTTTTGTAATATTTTTTATTTTCAATATTTATATTGAGCAAGGAGAGAAGTTATTTATGAATAAAAAAATGTTAACATCTACACTTAGTGCGATGGTTTTAAGTGGATTGATTACAGGAACAGCATTAGCAGCACAAAATCCTTTTTCTGATGTTCCAGAAGATAGTTGGGCATATGATGCAGTAAGTCAATTAGCAGCTGATGGTATTATTGATGGATATCCAGATGGTACATATAAAGGTCAAAATACAATGACTCGTTATGAAATGGCTCAAATTACAGCTCGTGCTATGGCAAAAACTGATTTAGATAAAGCAGATAAAGCTTTAGTAGATAAATTAGCTGCTGAATTTGCTGAAGAATTAGATAATCTAGGTGTTAGAGTTAGCGATTTAGAGAAAAAATCTGATAATGTAAAATGGTCAGGAACTGTAAGATATCGTTATACTGATGTAGATAAAACTAAACCTAGTGGAAATAGTGAACATAATTTATTATTCCGTATAGACCTCATGCATATATTGGTAATACAGGTTGGATGGCACATTCTCGTGTGGAATATTTAAGCGATATTGGTAATGATGAAAATTTTGATGCTACAGTAGATAGAGTATGGGTAGAAGGTCCTGCTTTAGGTGGAACATGGAAATTAGGTAAATATCCAATTTTACCGATGAATGGTTTATTATTAGATGATAAAGTATCTGGTGCAGAAGTAATCTTTAATAATGATAATTTAAAAACTACTATTCAAGCTGGTCGTTTTAATACTGATAGATCTGCAGCTAATCCAGATATGGATAAAACTACAGCAGATTATTATGCTGTACAATTTGATTATGCTCAAGATAAATGGACAGGTCAGGCTGGATATTATTTATTTAAAGATTATTTCAAAGAAAAAACTATTAATTTAGGTGATAAAACTTTATCCAGTGCAGATTTTGATACAGATGAATTGAGTCTTTGGAATGTTGGTTTAGGTTATAAATTTGATGATAACTTTAAAATAGCTGGAAATTATGCTGAAAATACAAAAGGCGAAGGCTATAATACAACAGGAGATTTCACAGTACAAGGTGATGAATCTAAAGCTTATAGTGTTGAATTAACATATAAAGGCTATGATACAAAAGATCCAGGTTCTTGGGATGCATTTGTTGCATATCGTTATTTAGGTGCAATGGTTGCTATTGGTCCAGTTTATAAAGGTGCTTGGACTGACCAGAAAGGTATTGAATTTGGCGTAGAATTTGTACCAGCTGAAAATGTATTAGCAACATTAAAATATTTTGATGGTAAAGATATTTCCACAGATCAAGATGCAAGTAAATTCTTTGGACAACTTGAATTACAATTTTAATTAATTTAAGGGGGTAAAAGATATGAGTAATACAGTTATTACCATTAGTAGACAATATGGTAGTGGTGGTAGAGAATTAAGTGAAATCTTAGCAAAAAAAACTAGGCGTAAAATTATATGATAGACAAATTATTCATATGGCTGCAGCGATGTTAGGCATTGGTGATTTAACAGATGAATCTTTACGCGAATTAGAAAATAAAGTATTACCACTTTCTTCTGCATTCATGCCATTTTATTCTTTTGGTTCTCATGCTGGCCCAAATGTTAATACTGAATTGTTTTTAGCAGAATCAAAAGTGATTCATCAATTAGTTAATGATGGTCCATGTGTTATTTTAGGTCGTTGTGCAGATTATATCTTAAGCGAACAAGAAAATCATTATTCATTCTTTATCTATGCTGATGACGATTATAGAGCTAGTAGAGGAAAAACAACTTATGCTGGAAAATCCTTGAAAGAACTCAATGCAGAAGATAAAAAACGTGCAGAGTATTACAAGTACCATACAGGTAGAGTGTGGGGAGACCCTAAAAACTACGATTGTATAATCAACACAAGCAAAATGCCTTTAGAAAAAGCAGCTGATTTGATTATTAATTATATAAAAATTAGACAGAATAAAATATAAAAATGAAAACACACCTTTAAATTATCTTTAGTTTAAAGGTGTGTTTTTTATATGTGAAAAAATAAAGACATATATCTTATAAATATATGTCTTTATTTGAATTAGATATTAAATTTCAAGATTTTTACCGATTAAACCAATGCAACCGCCTCTTGTAGCAGGTTTACTTTCAGAATGGCAAATTAGCCATTTATTTCTAGCGAATAATAAACGATTTTCACCAGTTAAATCAGTAGGAATTGTTTCTAATGGTAAATTAGTATCTTTGATAAGTACAATACCACAACGGAATTCCTCGTTATTTTGACGAGATGGAGCAAAATGAAGTGTAGTAGCATATAATTCTACAGCAGTACCTGCTGGAATGAAGAATTGCTCTATTTTGCTTGTTTCATAAGTATTATTATCATAATTGATATCTTGTTGAAGACCAAGCATTAAAATAAGGTCTGTAGCAGCTATATCAATTTCAGAACAACGATGATATTCAACAGCATTTAATTTATTGTTGCGACCATTGCAATAACCAAATTCAATAGGAACATCGCCGTAAACTTCAGTCTGTAATTGTTTAAATAAAGGAAGTTTTTCAAGGTCAGGATCAGAAGCAACATAAGCAGTGCCTTCTGGAATACTATCTTTTTTTAACATTGTTTCAACAAATTCTGTAGTATCAAGATTTTAAAATTCTACCATATTTTTTGAAACTTTCATCAGTAATATTTTTCATAAAAATCACCTTCGTACAATTAGGAATTATAATAAATTTAAAATTATTTTATATGTAAAATATATCTTACAAAATATATTTTACAAAATTACAAATAATTTGTCTAGTTTTATTTTTGAATTTATTAGAATATAAAAAATAAAAAACTTAGATATTAGATTTGTAGTAAATCCATATCTAAGTCTTAATTTAAAGTAATTTAATTAATTCAGTGATAACAAAATTTAAATCTTTTTGTGTATGACTAGCTGATATAGCAAGACGCAATCGACTTTGGTTTTGTGGGACTGTCGGTGGACGGATAGCAGATAAAATAATATGTTTTTCATAGAGTTTTTGAGCTATTTGCAGAGCTTTTTCATTGCTATGCACAATGATAGGCACGATAGGAGTCGTTAAGTTTACATTTATATTATTTTGTCGTAATAAATCTTGTACATAGGAAATATTATCGTATAATTTATCAACTAAACTATTATCGTTAGCGATTAAGGACAATGCTTCAAGGCTACTTGCTATATCTGCTGGTGTCAATGCTGTAGAAAAAATATAACTGCGAGCCTTGTTGATGAGATATTCAATAAGAATTTTTTTGCCAGCGACAAAGCCACCTTCCGAAGCAAGGGCTTTGCTTAAAGTGCCTAACTGAATATCAATTTTTCCTTGTAGGTGAAAATGTTCTACACTGCCATGACCTTTGCCCAAGACTCCTGTAGCATGAGCATCATCAACCATAGTTAAAGCATTGTATTTATGTGCTAAATAAGCTATTGCATCTAAAGGAGCGATATCGCCGTCCATACTAAATACGCTATCAGTAACGATTAATTTCGTATGAGAATATGGCAAATTTTTTAATATATTTTCTAAATCTGCCATATTTTTATGACGATAAATTAAAGTTTTAGCTTTGCTGAGTCGACAGCCATCAATTATACTTGCGTGATTTAATTCGTCGCTGATGATGTAATCATTATTATTAGTCAATGCACTGATAGTGCCAACATTAGCCATATAGCCAGTATTAAAGACTAATGCCTTTTCTGTAGATTTAAATTCAGCAAGTGCTTGTTCTAATTTGGCAAATAAAATATGAGAGCCAGATATCAAACGTGAGCCACCAGAGCCTGTACCGTATTTTTCGATAGCCTCAATAGCAGCTTTTTTCACTTGTGGGTGATGTGTAAGCCCTAAATAATTATTAGAAGCCATCATCAAAAATTCTTCATTATCTTTTAGAACTTTAGTGGCAGAAATGGGAATATAAGTTATAGGTTTTCGATATAATTGCTGTTGATGTAAAAATTCTATTTCAGTTAAGTATTTATTTAAATTATCTTGCATGATAAACTCCATTTCAATTTATAAATTAATATCTACAAGTACAGGCTGTCTTTCAAGATAATTTTGCAAAGCTGTGATATCTACAGGTGTTTTTACAAAAAATACTCGACCACCTTGATTGCTATGTAGTGGTTTCATTTTAGTAATACGGTGATAAATATTATTGGCAGATACATAACCGATAATATAATTAGGGTCATCAGACCAACATAATTCTCCTACGACATTTGGAGCAGATAAAACTTTACTAGCTAAGACAAGAGCTTCTTGTACATGATTGTCTGTATAGCCTAATTCATCAAAATGTTTTTTTGCTTGTAGTGTATCTTTAAAATCCATGCGACTGACGCGAATTCCTCTCATGCCTGTATTATCCAAGCGTTTTCCAGTAGTGGCATCAATTAAAATAGCACCACGCATATTTTCTTGTAGTGATAATAAAGATGATATAGCATTATCTATGGCTATTTTAGAAATACCTGCATTGGCTAAAAATTCACAAGCATTTTTATGTCCATCACTTACATCAATAGCTGTATACGTTTCCATCTTAAGCATGGGAATAGTTATGATGTCTTTAGGTTTAACTTCTTCAATAGTAAGGCGGATAAAATCTGCTCTGCCTTTTTCATGAGTTAAAGCTCGTTGAATTAATTTTTCTGTGATTGTAGTTAAATCTTGTGTTGTAATCAAACGTTCGGCACCGGAAATATGATGACCACCATGTTCATGGGCTCCACCTTGAGCTGAACGCATACGAATACTATAGAGCATAAATATTATCTCCTTTTATGAATTATTTTCTTTAAGATATTTACCAAAATAGGGGAAGCTATAGCAGTGAAGATAAGTCCAGGAATGGTAAATAAAATCATGGAAAATGTCAAAGCACCTAGATTGCCTAAAAAGAAAAATAGACTAAATCTAGCGATGAGTGAAGCGATAGGGCCAGCGAAAATTATCATATAAAGATGATTTTGAGCTAAATATAAAAGTAGACCAACGATCAGACGAAATTGCATGGCAATAGCTACATTTAATATATTTTGTGTACCTAAAGCTAAACAGATTACACTAGATAAAATGCCACTGATGATATATTTTTTAAAACCAAAGACACTACAAATAGCTACAGCCAGTGGAGCTGATAATTGAAATTCAATGCCAGGAATGATATTAGGAATTTTGATTGAGCCTAATATAGAAATCATGGCAACTAAAATAGCGATTTCACAAAGTGTAGAAGTTTTATATCTCATATTGTCAACCTTTCTATAATTTTAGTTAACATTTTAAAGAAAGATGAGATATTTGTCAAATAAAAAAACAGATATAGATTTCATAAGAAAAATATATCTGTAGATTAGTTTTGTTTAATTAAAGATTTTTTTTTAGTTTTGTAAAAGGAATGGTCAATAATCCTAGGGCAAGTAAAACAGTGAATAGACCGATTAAAGATAAGATAGTAGGTATTTCTTGATAGAAGAAAATACCAAAGAGCATAGCAGCTATAGGTTCACCAGAGGCTAAAATGGCAACTTTGCCAGCTTCGACATAATTTAAAGCTACAGTAAAGCAAATATATGGCAATACAGAAGTAAGCAAAGAATGTAATAATAAAAATCCACTCATAGGCGCTGGGGCAATTTGAATGATTTCCCAAACTTTTAGCCAATCAGTAAAAGGCAGTAAAGCTATGCCAACAGCCATTAAGCTATAAATTGTAACTGTGAAAGAATGATAGCCTTTAAGCATAGCGATTTTGGAGAATATACTATATGTACCGTAGAAAAATGCACCTAAAGTGCCAATGATAATACCGATGGTAGTCCATTTCATAGCACCGACTTCTTCTAAGACGCCACTAGATAAGATACAACCAATCAAAGCCAAAATAGCACAAACAGTTTTTTGCAAAGTGAGTTTTTCTTTGAATAAAATACTAGCTAAAATCAATACAAATATAGGGGCAAGGCTCAATAAAACAGCAGATAAGGATAAGGTTAATTCATTTATGGCGAAGTTATAACAAAGATTTAGACCTAACATACTAAAAATACCAGCACAAATAAAAATCCATAAATCCTTTAATTTGATTTTGAGTAATTTTTTGTCTAAGCATAGTAAACCGGCAATAATAATGATAATAGCAACAATGATGCGAGTTTCAACAATAGAAACACTATTTAGACCTAATTCGCTAAGTTTTCGGACGAAAATCCCCGCAGAACCCCACATTATGCCCGACAAAATGGGAAAAATTTGAATCCATTGCTTCAATTTCATAAAATAACGCTCCTAAAATAAATTTCATATTTTAAGATTATACTATGTTAATATTTGACTAACAATATATTGACTTTAAAGGAATAAATTAATGAAATGTAACCATAAAATAAAGAGCTTATTAAATGATTTTTCAATCCATAATAAGCTCCACAAAATTATACATTAGATTAAGATTTAATTAATATATAGGTTTTGATTTGAAGACATAAGTGTATTTATGTCAGAGGTATAATAATAGCCTACAATATATTATTAATATTATTGTAAACTATGTGCGCTGTGATAAGATGCTTCTTCTTCGTCATCTCTTTTAGTAATAAGTCTATAAGTGATGAGATTTGCTAAGAAGCCTAAACAAATAATCCCTAAAGTTAAAGCAGTAATTGTTGGATTATTTATATAAAGGGAAAGAATAAAACTTGCAATAGCTACCAATAAAGCACGAATAACAAGAACAGTTTTCATAATGAAATTCCTCCTGATTTAAAAAAATATATATAAAATGTTGTATAATTTTTTTCGTGAAAATTTATTTCGGTTATTATTATAACGCTTTATAATCAAGAGTCAATGAATTTGAAGAAAGTTTATATCTTAAAATTGTTGTCAAATATAGCTATTTTCAAAAAATTTTTTAATATATAAAAATAGGCGTATTATTTGCGCAAAAAGATAGAATTTAATATTATAATAAAGATTATAAGTATAAAAAATAATTTATGGTGATAGATTATGAGTAATTTTGATTTTTTAAAACAAAAATTTCCAGTATTAGCAAATTTAGGTGGTTTAGCAGAAAAATATTTATATACAGACCCTAATTCTTGTTTAATTAAATTAGGCATGATAGGGGAAACTGTTGTAAATTTAATTTTTGAATATGATAACATAAAAAAACCAACAGAAGATAAAGCGGTAAATCGTATAAATATTTTAATTCGTGAAGGTTATATTGATGAACAACTTAAAAATATTTTACATGCTTTGCGTAAAGCAAGAAATAAAGCTGTTCATGAAAATTATGAAAAGCCTTGTGGTCTTTTATTAGAATTTGCCTATGTGCTTAGTGAGTGGTTTATGCAAACTTATGGAGATTATAGATATGAACACAGACCATTTATTTTGCCTAAAAAAGAAGATATTTATTATACAAATATTGAAGAAAACGAATTACAACAATTAACACAATCTGCATTGCAAACAGCTTCTAAAGCAAAAATTATTAAAAGAGATAAACGTTTGAATTTAATAAAATCGGCAACAGATAGATTAAAATTAACAGAAGAACAGACAAGATACATCATTGATGCACAACTAAGAGAAGCTGGGTGGCAAGTAGATACAAGAAATATTCGCTATAGCAAAGGCTCAAGACCACAGAAAAATGTAAATATGGCAATAGCGGAATGGCCTACAATGACAGATAAAAAAACTACAGGTCATGTAGATTATGCATTATTTATTGGTTTAAAACTTGTAGCAGTAGTAGAAGCTAAAAGTATAGATAAAGATATTTTATCGGTAATGGATTATCAAGCAAAAGAATATGCTAGTCAAATTATAATTGATGAAAAATATTTAATTAGTCAATATGGTGATTATAAAGTTCCTTTTGTATTTGCGACAAATGGTAGACCGTATTTAAAACAGATAGAAACAGCTTCAGGTATTTGGTTTAGAGATTTACGCAGTAGTTTAAATTATCCTGTGGCTTTGAGAGGTTTTAAATCTCCAGAAGGACTTAAAGAATTATTGCAATTAGATATAGAAAAAGTAAATAGTGAATTAACAAATTATAATCAAGGCTTTTTAGTAGATAAGCAAGGTTTGAATTTGAGATATTACCAAGTAAATGCGATAAAAGCAACTGTTGATGCTATAGTAGCAGGCAAGAAAAATATTTTATTAGCTATGGCTACAGGTACAGGAAAGACTCGCACTATTTTAGGCATGATATATCTATTTTTAAAGACAAAGAGATTTCACCGCATATTATTTTTAGTGGATAGAACGAGTCTAGGTGAGCAAGCTTATGAAACTTTTCGTGAAGTAAAGCTTGAAGAATTGATGACTTTAGATGAAATCTATAATATAAAAGGGTTAAATAATAAACAGATAGATAGAGAGACTAAAATACAGATAGCAACTGTACAAAGTATGGTTAAAAGATTGTTGTATCAAAATGATGAAGATGGTGAAAAATATAATAAAATGCCGTCTGTTAGCGATTTTGATTTAATCATTGTAGATGAAGCTCATAGAGGTTATATCTTGGATAGACAAATGAGCGAAGAAGAACTTTTGTATAATAATCAACAGGATTATATCAGTAAATATCGCTATGTCATTGAATATTTTGATGCTGTCAAAATAGGGCTTACAGCTACACCAGCACTGCATACTACAGAAATTTTCGGCGAACCAGTATTTACTTATTCTTATCGTGAAGCTGTTAATGATAGATTTTTGGTAGACCATGATGTACCGCATAATATTCGTACAAGATTATACAATGAAGGTATAGTCTATCATAAAGGCGATAATATGTTACTTTATGATACAGCTACAAAAGAGGTAACAAATGTAGCTTGCTTAGAAGATGAAGTTCATATCGAAGTGGATAAATTTAATCGTGAAGTAATCACCGAAGATTTTAACCGCAAAGTCTTAATCGAAATCATAGAGAGTATCAGTCGAAAAAATAATCAAAAAGATGAAGATAAGCAAGGAAAAGTATTAATTTTCGCTGTTGACGATAATCATGCAGATTTAATCGTAAAAATCTTAAAAGAAATTTGCCCTGATTATAATATTCCTAGTGATACAATTATCAAAATCACTGCTAGTGCAGGTCAAGGCAATAAAGACCGTATTTTAGAATATATACGTCGTTTTAAAAATGAAAAAGATCCTTCTATTGTCGTTACTGTAGATTTGTTGACTACAGGTGTTGATGTGCCGAAGATAGATACTTTAGTATTTTTTACGCAGAGTGAAATCTCGTATTTTATTTGAACAGATGTTAGGCAGAGCAACTCGTCTATGTCCGCAAATTGATAAGACTTGTTTTGAGATTTATGATCCTGTAGGTGTATATGAAGCTTTAGATAGTGTAAATACTATGAAACCTGTCGTGGTAAATCCTAATATCAGCATAGGAGATATCATCAATAAAATAAAAGAAGATAATGGCATATATACGGCAGATAAACTGAAATATAAACAAAATCAATTAGAGCAATTAGTCGGTAAATTAAATCGTAAACAGCAATCTATGAGCGATAAAAAGAAAAAAAGATTTCAAAACAATGACAGGTAAATCAACAACTGATTTTATTGATGAATTAAGAGCTTTGCCAGTAGAAAAAATTAGCTCTTATATACAAGAGCATGAAAGCTATTTTACTTTTTTACAAGAAAAAGATGCTTGTCATGGCAAGACTCGCATTATTTATGAGGGTGAAGATGAAGTAGTATCTCATACTAGAGATTATGGAAATACGCAAAAACCGCAAGATTATATAGAAAGTTTCACTCAATATTTAAAAGATAATATGAATGAAGTAATGGCTTTGAAATTAATCTGTACAAAACCTAGCGATTTAAAACGTGAAGATTTAAAAAGATTATGCTAAAACTAGATAGTAATGGTTTTAGTCAAACACATTTAAATACAGCTTTAAATCAAATGACTAATCAAGAGATAACAGCAGATATCATCAGCATAATTCGTCAATGTATGCTTGGCAGTGCTAGAGTTAGTCATGAAGAACGTATAAAAAAGGCTATGGAAAAATTGAAAGCAAATCATTATTTTTCTGTAAGTGAAGAAACTTTCTTGAAAAGTATAGAGAAATATTTATTGCATGAGTCTGTAATTAATAAAGAAACCTTTGATACAGATACAAGATTTGTAAAAAAGGTGGTTTAAAACTATTGATAAAAAATTTGGCGGACATTTAGCAGAAATTATAGTAGAATTAAACCAATATTTATATGAAGATGGAGGAAAAATAGCTTGAATACACAAGAGATAGTAGCAAAACTTTGGAATTTATGTAATGTACTAAGAGATGACGGTATAACTTATCATCAATATGTAACAGAACTTACCTATATTTTATTTTTGAAAATGGCAAAAGAAACAGGTGTAGAAGCAAATATTCCTGAAGTATATCGCTGGGATAATTTAGTAAATAAAAGCGGTATTGAATTAAAAAATTTCTATAAAGAATTATTAGATAAATTAGGCACTAATACTACAGGCAGAATTAGAGAGATTTATCAAGGTTCAGCGACCAACATTGAAGAACCAAAGAATTTAGAAAAAATAATTAAAACTATAGATGAACTTGATTGGTACAGTGCTAAAGAAGAAGGCTTGGGCAATCTTTATGAAGGTTTGCTCGAAAAAAATGCCAATGAGAAAAAATCTGGAGCAGGGCAATATTTTACCCCTCGTGTACTCATTGATGTGATTGTAGAGCTTGTAGCACCACAAGCAGGCGAACGTTGTAATGATCCAGCTTGCGGAACTTTTGGCTTTATGATTTCTGCAAATAATTATGTAAAATCTCAAACCGATGATTATGATGATTTAGATGAAGAACAAAGTGATTTTCAATATAAAGAAGCTTTTACAGGTTGCGAATTAGTACATGATACGCATAGATTGGCTTTGATGAATGCAATGCTTCACGATATTGATGGCGATATCATGCTTGCTGATACATTATCCAATCAAGGAAAAGCATTAAAAGATTTTGATGTAGTGCTTGCCAATCCTCCTTTTGGTACGAAAAAAGGTGGCGAACGTGCAACACGTGATGACTTCACTTATCCTACGAGCAATAAACAGTTGAATTTCTTGCAACATATTTATCGTAGTTTAAAAGCCAATGGCAAAGCTAGAGCAGGTGTTGTACTTCCAGATAATGTGTTATTTGCTGACGGTGATGGCGAAAAAATCCGTGCCGATTTAATGGATAAATGCAATCTGCATACAATTTTGCGATTACCTACAGGGATTTTCTATGCTCAAGGTGTAAAAACGAATGTATTATTTTTCACACGTGGCAAAACTGATAAAGATAATACAAAAGAAGTGTGGTTCTATGATTTAAGAACGAATATGCCTTCTTTTGGTAAAACAAATCCACTTAAAAAAAAGCGATTTTGCCGATTTTATCAAAGCTTATACAGCAGAAGATAGACATAAAATACAAGATGAAAGATTTTCTGTATTTACAAGAGAGCAAATCGCCGAAAAAGGCAATAGCCTTGATTTAGGCTTGATAAAAGATGATAGTATCTTAGATTATGAAGACTTGCCAAATCCTATTGATTGTACAGAAGAAATGATTGCAGACTTATCCGAAGCACAAGCCTTACTTAGTGAAGTTGTAAATGAATTAAAATCCTTAGAAAATGGTGAGGCTTAAAATGGCAAAGAAAAAACAAATAGAGTTAACCATAGAAGAAAAATTGCGAAATGCCTTAGTACCAAAAGAAGAACAACCATATAAAATACCTAGTAATTGGTGTTGGACATATATACATAACATAGCAATTGTTGTAACAGGGAAAACACCAAGTAAAAAAAAATAAAGAATATTATGGGGGTAAGTTTCCTTTTTTTAAACCAGCTGATTTAGATGCAGGTAGAAATATGCAATATGCAACAGAATATCTATCAGAAAAAGGAAAATCTATATCTGTAATAATTCCTGAAAAATCAACTGGAATTTGTTGTATAGGAACAATAGGAAAATGTGGATATTTTTTAGTTGAAGGAACAACTAATCAACAAATAAATACAGTAATTTCAAAAATAAATCCTTTATATAGTTATTATTTTTTTAATACAAATAGTTTTGTTAGAGAATTAATATCTAAAGCATCAGCAACAACGATAGCTATAGTTAATAAAAGTAAGTTAGAATCATGTTTATTTCCTGTTGCTCCATTAAATGAACAGCAAAGAATAGTAAACAGGATAGAGTCTTTATTTGTTAAATTGGATAGAGCAAAGGAATTAATAGAAAATACTTTAGCTCAATTTGAACAAAATAAAATGGCAATACTGCATAAAGCTTTTACTGGTGAATTAACAGTAAAATGGAGAAAAAAAAATAATATTGATTTATCTAGTTGGAAAAAATACGAGTTAAAAGAAGTTTTTAAAGTGGTAAAAGATAAATATAATCCGCAGATTGAAAATCAAATAGTAAATTATATAGGATTAGAAAATATAGAAACTAGTAAAGGTATTATTAATAAAAATAATTCATCAGAAGTAAAAAGTATAAAAACAAAATTTAAAAAAGATGATGTTTTATATGGAAAATTGCGTCCATATTTAAATAAGCATGATGTTGTAAATTTTGATGGAATATGTTCAACTGACATATTAGTATTTAGATTTGATAATATAAATACTGCTAAATATATAAATTATTATTTTAATTTACCTATATTTATACAATATGCAGTAGAAAATTCAAGTGGAATAAATTTACCAAGAGTATCAGAAAAAACGATAAGTAAATATAAAATAAGTTTACCTATTATTGAAGAACAACAGGAAATTGTTAATATTTTAGATAATTTATTGGCTAAGTATAATAAAATAAAAAACTTAGAACAGCAATTAGAAAAAATAGAATTACTGAAAAAAGCAATACTAGCTAAAGCTTTTCGTGGTGAGTTGGGCACAAATAATCCTGATGAAGAAAGTGCTGAAAATCTATTAAAAGAGATTTTAGCTGAAAAATAATTTAAGAAAGACTATCTCAAAAAAAGAGATAGTCTTTTTTTGTAGATTTAGTAGATAACTTTTTTTATGTTAAAATAAGTGTACTAAATAAAATAATAAGAGGTAATCATGGAGAATATGAATAAGAATATTGCCTATGAGCATATAGATTTTTCGGAGATAACGAAGGTGCGTTTTTGTACTTTGGTGGAAAAATGTAATTATATACCTAATCATTGGCATCAATCCATAGAGTTTATTTATCTAATCAAGGGAGAAAGATTGGCGACTATAGAAAATAAATCGTTTTTGCTTCATGATGGTGATTGTGTTTTAGTCAATGCAAATGCTATTCACTCTATGAAATTGATGGAAACAAATACGATTATTTTGTTGCAAATTCCTATAGATTTTTTAGAGCAGTTTGTACCAGATATACAAGAGATTATATTTGTACTCAATGATAGTAAAAATACACCAAGAAAACAGGAATGTTTAAATAAGGTAAAATCTATATTATTGGAAATGAAAAGGGTTTATGACGCAAAGGAAGACGGATTTTTATTGAAGTTTAATAGTTTATTGTTTTCATTGTTGTTTGAATTGAAGACTCATTTTAGTGTGAAAATGATGAATGTCAATGTAGGTCAAAGGAAAAAAGATTTAGCTAGATTGAATATAATTTTAAAATATTTGCAAGAGAACTATAAGCAAAATATAGCTTTAGAGGATATAGCAAAATTAGTACATTTTCAGACGAATTATTTTTGTAGATTTTTCAAAAAGCATATGGGAGTTACTTTTATCGAGTATCAAAATCAAGTGAAATTAGCTTATGTTTATCGAGATTTAATCAATACAAAAGATAGTTTGTCTATGATTTTATCAAGACATGGTTTTAATAATTATAAATTATTTAGGACTTTGTTTAAAAAGCATTTTGGCGATACACCAATGAAGGTGCGTAACATATTGTTGAGCAAGATTGATAGTTGGTTGGTGGTGAAGTGATGAAAAATTATTTTAAATATTTTTTGAGTATATGTTTTATCATCGGTTTATGTTTGCATAGTGAATTTGTTTTTGCTGAAAGTTTGAAGGGTAATGCCTTAAAACAAGGCGATTGTATAGGTATAGTAGCACCTGCTTCAGGTATTGAAGATATGAATATAGCTGACGCTATCAATAAATTGCAAAATTGGGGTTATAAGGTGAAATTATCGTCGAATTTGTATCAGCAATCAGGATATTTAGCTGGTAGCGACCAAATGAGAGCTGAAGATTTAAATAATTTTTTTTGCTGATGATGAAGTTGATGCGATACTTTGTCTTCGTGGCGGTTATGGTAGCGGTAGAATACTTGATTTATTGAATTATGAAATGATAAAACAGCACCCTAAAATGGTGATTGGCTATAGTGATATAACGGCATTGCATATGGCATTAATAAAAAAAGCGGATTTAGTGCCAGTGCATGGGGCTATGGTTATAGATATCAACGATAATGGCTATAATTATACAGATAATCAATTAAAATTGGGTTTGGCAAATGAAAGTTTAGGGGCGAATAATGAATTTATTTTGCCAAGTAATCATAAATTAAAAGTATTAAAAGAAGGTTATGCTAAAGGTAAAATCATTGGCGGTAATTTATCTGTATTAGCTTCTTTATCTGGCAGTGAATATCAGCCGAATGGTGAAAATTGTATTTTATTCATTGAAGAAGTCGGCGAGGACTCTTATGTAATAGATAGATGTTTTCAGCAATTATGGCAAAGTGGAGTGTTAAAGCAAGTGAAGGGCTTAATCATTGGTAATATGCGAAGATGTGAACCAACAGAGCCGACACAGTTTGATTATTCTGTGATGCAGGTAATCAAGCAATATACAGATAAAGCCAATATTCCTGTAGTCTATGATATGCCAGTAGGTCATGGAGCGATAAATGGATTTTTGCCTTTGAATGTAGAAATAACACTTGATGCAAATACTTCTAATCCACAGATAATTTTTAATGAAAGTTATGTAAAATAAAAAAGAGTAGTTTGATAAATATTGATGTGCACCCAAAATATTGGACATATTAATTAGGCTACTAATTGAAACTTAATTCTGTATTCTACAGGACTAAGTCCTTTTAGTTTTATCTTTATCCGTTTTGTATTATAATATTTT
>ENA-OQAY01000036-OQAY01000036.1-human-gut-metagenome-genome-assembly--contig:-NODE-36-length-28036-cov-0.882404_pt1 | contig 28036 bp, 25 predicted proteins | sample MGYA00242740_ERZ504537 | MGnify/ENA primary metagenome ERZ504537 (study PRJEB26092, sample SAMD00036272) | human gut metagenome | host: Homo sapiens | study: EMG produced TPA metagenomics assembly of... | reverse complement strand
AAAACATGCAGTGTTCCGCCTGCTCACAGCGCTTTGGTGCAGTCTCAATGCTGCACTGGCAGTTTACAATTGCATCTGCCTTCCCCTTACAATTTCCCTTTAACATGACATCGTCTAAAACTTCATCTGACATACTTCTTTTTGCTCCTTATTACTACCAAGTTTTGTTCACGACGATCTTCATTATACAATATATGGTAGGTAAAGACCATAGGTCAAATCTCACAAATAGACCTGCCTGTTTTGTAAAAATTTTCACTTGACGAAACAGGAAAAATGCGCTAGAGCTCCAGCTTATTTATTAAGTTCAAATTATACTTTTCCGCCAATTCCATACATTTTCTGTAAGAATCCACATCCTGAATATGTCTCACACAATGGGCATCCAATCCGAGAATCGCTTTATTTCCGACTTCCCCGGCAATCTTCCAGAAACGCTCTGCCGGATAATGCCTTGCCCCTTCTCCCATGCCGAGCATGTTGATCTCCAACGGAATGTCCAGTTCCTTCATTTCTTTGCACAACCGGGTCATCTCCCAGTCGTATACCGAATCCATTCCCTGATAATTCATCAGATCCGGATGGGCAAGATATGCATAACTTCCGGTCTTCATCCCTTCGATTACGAGATCCACATATCTGCGGATACGGCTTTCATCCTCCGTCTCTGTCCCTGTATATGGTCCTTTTTCTTCTGATCCCAGAAAATGCTGCCCCATGATCATATAATCACATCCAAGGTTGCGGAACATCCGCATCTGTTCTTCGTAAAATTCCGGAACATACTCTGCCTCAAATCCTGCATATATTTTTATCTGATCCCGGTACTCCGCTTCGAGCCTTCGGATTGTCTCCACATATTCCGGCGCCTGTTTCATGGTCATCCGGATATTGGATACATATCCGTCCTGATAGGGGCACGGCACATGATCGGAAAATCCAAAAATTTCAATTCCCATGGAAATCGCTGCTTCAATATATTCTCTCTCCGTATCATAGGCATGCTGGCACCGCCATGTATGTGCATGATAATTTGCTTTTAAAAAATCCATTCTGTTGTCCTTCATCCGTTTATTCGCCTATCATTTTAACATGGAATACGTTTTATGACAACAAAAGACCGTGTGCATCCTCTCATGCCCACACGGTCTTTTATTATTTCAAATACTCAAATAAATTACTCCCTATTGTTTAAATGAACAATATTTCTATTTTTTTTTCGACAAAGAACATATATAAGCGCAACGAAAGCAAAAAGAGCAGTTGCCATTATATGTTTGCTATTTGATTGTGGAATTTTTATGAACATACAAAAAAGTGTTACAATCAGTGTTGGGATTTCTATGATTGATAAAATAATAATAGATGGTAAAAAATCTTTTTCTCCTCCCTTTTTCATATCAATTCCTAACACAGCTGCAATACAAAGAGGAATTATTTCTGACATTAATTCAAAACCATAATTCATATGCAATCTCCTTATTTTTCTTAATGTCCCCACCGCCTAGACCAAGAAACATTTTTTTTCAAAAAGAACTTTTTCAGAAGAATCAGAATAAAAATCGCCTCTGTATCTATAATATATTTTCCACTTGAATGACTAACACATCTTTCACCGTCAAAATAAATGCTATCCGGTATGTTTGAAATTTCTTTTTTATCCTTATCTTCTTCTACACTGATAGTATCTAACACAAAATTATTTTTTTCACATCATTTTAGTCTGCGCAATCTTTGTAAGTTGCAACTAACATCAGTTTACTACTATTATCAAATATGTCAATGAATTCTTCAAATTTCATCAAATATTAATTAAATATTAAATAAAGTTTTATATTATTTTCTATTACAAATTCGCATCATATATTGTATTACTTTAATCATGGAACATCTGCTGTTCCATGATAACGTTCTCCTGATTTTTCGTACTTTCCGATCCACTGTGCTCTGTTTTCATAAAAAACAATGCTCCTGCAAGGAAAAGAAATACGATCGCGGATACCCCGATGTTTATACTCCCAAAAGCCTGGGAAGCTAGTCCGACCACCGTCGTTCCCATAAAGGATGCTCCTTTTCCGCAGATATCCATCAGACCAAAATACTCTCCGGAACGCTCCGGCGGAACAATTTTTGCAAAATAAGACCGGGACAGTGCCTGAATGCCCCCCTGAAACATTCCCACAAAGATTGCCAGCACCCAGAACTGCCACTGTGCCTTCATAAACACGGCAAAAACAGTAATCCCCGTATACGCAGCAATACAGGTTAAAATCAGCTTTCCGGTATCGTATTTTTCCGCAAGCCTGCCAAACAGAATGGAAAACGGAAATGCAACAAACTGTGTCACAAGCAATGCAAGAAGCAGTCCTGTGGAATCCAGCCCCAGGGCAGAACCATACGCCGTTGCCATATCTATAATCGTATAAACTCCATCAATGAAAAAGAAGAATGCTATGAGAAACAGAAAGATTTTCTTTTGTTTCCGTACACTGCGCAGCGTTTCTATGATACGTCCAACGCTTTCCCTCATGGCATGCGGTTTCCGCTCTACATAATGAACCTGGCGATACTGCTTCATTAAAGGAAGCGACATCACAAGCCACCACACCGCAACCACGGCAAACGCAATCATCATTCCTGTTTCAAAAGAAAGTCCCATTTTCTGATACCCAAGTACAAAAACAAGACTTACGATGAAAGGAATACAGCTTCCTGCATTTGTGGGTGGTGCATGTATAAAATGCAGGTAAAATTTATATAATTTGACCTTTTCCCAAACGTAGCATATAATAGGAAAAACCAATGGACATGTATGATTCTTGGGGGGATATCCATGATTACAATGTTAGCGAAAATCTTTATCAAAAACCGTCCGGCAAAAGAACAACGGCAGGCATATGGCACCCTGTGCAGTATCGTTGGAATCTGCTTAAATGTCTGCCTGTTTGCCGGAAAATATTTTGCCGGAATGTTAAGCGGTTCCGTTGCCATCACAGCGGATGCGTTCAACAACCTGTCCGATGCCGGTTCCTCTTTTATTACACTTGCCGGATTTCTTTATGCCGGGAAAACTCCGGATTCGGAGCACCCGTTCGGACATGGGAGGTTTGAATATGTGTCGGGATTTGTCGTAGCGATTGCTATCCTGATGATGGGATTTGAACTTTTAAAAACTTCCTTTTCCAAAATTCTGCATCCGGAAGCCGTAGACACAAGTCTGCTTGCCATGGGAATTCTGGTATGCTCCATTCTGGTAAAAATCTACATGTACTGTTACAACCATTATATTGGGAAAAAACTCGATTCGGATGCCATGCAAGCGACCGCCATGGATTCGCTTTCCGACACCATTGCCACCTCTGTGGTTCTGGCAGCCATGATTATTATGCGCCTGACATCCATCAATGTCGATGGATTTGGCGGTCTGCTGGTAGCCATTTTCATCCTCTATGCCGGAATAAAAGCGGTCAAAGACACCATGGATCCGCTTCTCGGAAAAGCTCCGGACCAGACATTTGTCCGGGAAATCCGTGCCATTGTCATGTCCCATCCCAAAGTACACGGTATCCATGATCTGATCGTACATGACTACGGTCCCGGCCGCCGCATGATCACCCTGCATCTGGAAGTTCCGGGGGACGAAGATGTCTTTCAGCTCCATGACATGATTGATCACATTGAACGGGAGCTGGATCAGAAACTCGGATGTGAAGCCGTCATCCACATGGATCCGATTGAAACCAATAATGCTGCAATTGCCCAGATGCAGCAGCAGGTAGAACAAAAGGTTCTTGAAATTGACCGCCGTATTACCATCCACGATTTCCGCCTGATCAACTGCGATACCCACACCAGCATTGCCTTTGACGCGGTCATCCCCTATGGTATGCGGATCCGTCCGGAAGACCTGAAGAAAAAAATTGAAAACAAGCTTCAGGAAATCGAAGGAAACTACCAGTTTATGATTCATGTGGATCAGAGTTATGTACCTGTATAAAAATAACGGTTCGCAGATTTCCGCGAACCGTTATTACTGACAGCTTTATTTATTGCATGCCCTAATCCTCTGCAAAAAATGCCTGCATAGTTACATTTTCCTTTGCTACCTCCACAAGGTTTACACAACTGTTTCCAATCCGGTCAATATTATGGAGCACATCATTAAACGGAATGGTAAGTTTGGAATCGCACTTTCCCTTTCCCACTCTGGCAATATGGTTTTTGCGCATTTTTTCACCCAGCTGCATGATGTCTTCTTTTTGCCGCATCAGTTCTTTGATATCCATATTCACATCCCCGGAAATCGCCTGAATGCAGCTTCCGAAAATCATCTGGATCTGTTCCATTGCCTTTTTCAGTTCTTTCAAAGCATCTTTGGAATACTTATGTTTTCCTTTATTCTGTTTTGCCACGGTTTCCATGATTTCCCTCGTCAGCTGCCCGATCCGGTCAATATCACAGAGAATGTACTGCATACCGGCACTTTGTGATGCCTGTTCCTCGGTCAGCACACCTCCGGAATACAGTGATGCAAAATAATCATTGACCGAAGCATACAGCTTCTGCAGTATTTTCGCCTTTTCTTCTACAAGTTCTGCATTTTCTTTATCAATCTTTCCGTTTCTGTACTGCAGTTTTCCGATCATTTCATCTACAAGTTTTGCACAGTACATTACTTCTTTTGCCACCAGCTGCAATGCTGCTGCCGGCTGTGCAATCAGCTTGTTGTCCAGATATTTCGGATTTTCATCTACTTCGACTTCCGTTTCCTTTCCCTTTCCATCCGGTACAAGTTTCATCACAATCTTTACCATCAGAGGAATGAGCGGAATCCAGATCAGCGTCATGACAAGGTTAAATCCGGTATGGGCATTTGCAATCTGCCGTGAAATCACATCAATTTCGTTTCCCTTCGGCGAAATGAACTGAATCAGGGCTGCATACGGTTTTACAAGAAACAGGAATAAAATTGCTCCCGAAATATTAAATACACAATGGGCAAACGCCGTCCTTCTGGCATCTTTTGGCTGTCCGATAGATGCCAGCACTGCGGTAATCGTTGTACCGATATTGTCTCCCAACAGAATCGGGATGGCACCTGCCAGTCCGATGATACTGGTCACACCGTCCGGTCCTGCCTGGGCTGCAAAATTCTGTAATACGGCAATCGTTGCACTGCTGCTCTGTACAACAAGTGTCATAACAGCACCCACGCATACCCCAAGAATCGGAATATGGGATACTTTTCCAATCATGTTGACAAAGAATGCACTGGATGCCAATGGTTTCATGACATCGCCCATCGTCTCAATTCCAAGGAATAACAAACCAAATGCGAAAATTGTCTGTCCGATATTTTTCACCTTTTCCTTTTTTGATACAAAAGAAATAAGAAATCCCGCAAAAATGAACAGATAAATATAATCCGTTATTTTAAATGCAATAATCTGTGCCGTCATGGTCGTACCGATATTGGCACCGAGAATAATGGAGATCGCCTGTGGCAGCGACATCAGTCCTGCGCTGACAAAGCCGATTGTCATAACCGTTGTTGCGCTGCTGCTCTGTAACACTGCGGTCGTCAAAGCTCCCGCAAGCACACCAAGAATCGGATTTTTTGTAAGCAGGGCAAGGATTTTCTTCATCTTTTCCCCTGCTGCTTTCTGCAGGCACTCGCTCATCATATTCATGCCGTAAATAAAGATTGCCAGACCTCCGACCAGTCCGAAAATAATTTTCATCGTCTCGTTCACTTATGGTTCCTCCCCATTTCTTTTCATAAACTTTACACTCCGTATACTTTTTTTCTGAGATTTGTAATAAGTTTATCATCGGAGTGTAAAATCAAACCATCCCAGAATGTAAACTCTGTGTAAAATTTCCGTAATGTTGTAAAATTGCTGTAAATTTGCGTAAAGTCTGTAAAATCCATGTAAATCAGCATTTTCAGGCTCTATGACTTTAAACCCATTGTAAAAATATTTCCACAATGCTAGAATAAAATAGTTACAAAGGAAAATGTTTTGGAAAGGGAAAACACTATGCTATCATGTCCAAACTGCGGAGGAAATCTCAAATTTGACATTCCTTCCCAGCAACTCTCATGCGAGCATTGTCACACACTGTTTGATCCTTATGATTTTGACGGGAAAACAAGTGATGCCGAAGAATCAAAGACATTCGACGGCGATTACGAGGTCACGATCTTTACCTGTCCGCAGTGTGGCGGTGAAATTTTAAGTACCGACAATGCAGCTGCCGGTTTCTGCAGTTTCTGCGGAGCCTCCACGATTCTTTACAGCAGAATCAGTCACGAAAAACGGCCCAATTATATTATTCCGTTCCAGAAGACAAAGGAACAATGTAAGGAAGCGTACGCACGCCGTATGAAACATTCCATTTTTGCGCCAAAAGAACTCCGCGATCCTTCTTATATCGATAGTTTCCGCGGAATTTACATGCCTTACTGGGCGTTTTATATCTCCCAGAAAGGTTCTCTCTCGCTCGATGGAAAAAAGACTTCCCGCCGCGGTGATTATATTATTACCGATCACTACGCACTTACCGGGGATCTGGATGCCTACTACAAAGGTCTTTCCTATGATGCCTCATCCTCTTTTGATGACAATATCAGTGAAGAACTGGCTCCTTATAATTTAAAAGGCATGAAAGCCTTTACCCCCGCCTATTTAAGCGGATTTTACGCGGACACTTCCGATGTGGATGCAAAAGTATATCAGGGCGATGCCGAATACACTGCATCTGCGGAAACAACCGAGCGTATTGCTTCTGACGGGACATTTGCCGATTTTACCATGGATACCATCCGTCCTGAACAGCTCCATACAAAAACGGAAACCATCGACAGTACCATGTTTCCGGTATGGTTTCTATCCTACCGCAAAAAAAGACCGTGTCGCTTATGCAACGGTCAACGGACAGACCGGACTGGTCGTTGCGGATATTCCGATTGATCCGAAGCGTTATCTGCTCGGTTCGCTACTCTTAGCAATTCCGATCTTTGCGCTTCTGGCATGGTCGGCGATCCTGCAGCCTTCATCCCTGGTAATGACCACTCTGCTTTTGTCATTGCTCGCCGCCTGTGTCTATTTCTACGAATGTGTTTCTATCCGTCAGAAAGATACCGGTGCAAATGACCGTGGCAAAATGTTCATCCAATCGAAGAAAGCTTCTGCTGCAGACAAACCGAAAACCCCTGAAGCCCAGCCGGAGCCAGCCGCAAAAACGAATCCGCTTGGCTGGATTCTTCCGCTTTGTGCTGCGGTACTTTCGTTTGGGGTATGGTTCCTGCATCCGGTATCGGATCTCTACTATTACGGAGCCGCAATTCTTTCCATGGCTGCCATCCTCGTGTCGTTCATCAGTATTATCCATGCGTATAATCTGTTGTCCACCCGCCGGCTGCCACAATTTGACAAACAGGGAGGTGATGACCGTGCGTAAAATAAAACATATCCTTACGGCATTTGTATTTTGTCTGATACTCTCCGCCAGCACCATACCGGTTTGTGCATCCGCAGTTTCCGCTTCCAATGAGGAAACCGGCTACGTTTATGTGCTGGATGATTCTGCCGATTTTCTGACAGACTCCCAGGAAAACAGTCTGCAAAAGCAGCTGTATGATCTGACCGCATACTGTAATGTGGCTTTTGTAACCACAACCGGACACAGTAAATCTTCCACCGAAGATTTTGCTGCAGATTATTTCGATGATGTCTTTGGTCCACATGCCAACGGTACGATCTTCGTCATTGACCGCTGCCTGAATGAGATTTATCTCTACAGCGATGGACAGGCGCACAAAATCATCACCAATTCCCGCGCACGTTCAATTACCGATAACACTTATACCTACGCGCGCGATAAGGATTATTATACCTGTGCATACAAGGTCTTTACCCAGATCGAAACGCTGATGCAGGGCAAACGAATTGCAGAACCGATGCGCTACCTCTGCAGTGCGCTGCTGGCCATTGTTGCTGCACTGTTTCTCAATCTCTTTTTCGCGCTGTGGAGTTCACGTTCCCACAAGGCAGACCGCAGACAGGTGATGACCGGATTGTATGCACAGATGCAGATCAATAACCCACGCACACAATTCATCCGCCAGTCGCGTACTTACAGTCCGGTATCTTCCGGCAGCAGCGGTGGTGGCCATTCCGGCGGCGGCGGTGGTGGCGGCGGTCACTCCGGTGGTGGCGGCGGTCACAGTATATAATCCTGTAGAAAATGCGCATTTGTGGTAAAACGGTGCTTTAAAAAATGCGCATTTGCAGGAGTTTCTTATATTTTAAGCAAAACTATTAATAAGGGCAGTTTTTAAACTGCCCTTATTTGAATCATATGTCATTTTTAATATACCTTCCACTTGTCAGATAAACGCTTCATTATTTTTTTGTAAGAAAACTATCAAGTTCCCCATATACTGTATTATCTGAAGATATTAAAATTTTTCCATTATCTGTATATAAGTAGTTCAAATATTCATATGGCAAGTCTATCTTGTTAAGCTTATTATGGCGACTGTCAATATTCCAGATTTCTCCTGTATCCCTGGAATATACCAAAGTATAATCTACTTTTTTATCTCTGCCAGGTATCGCAATATCCAAATCTATCTTATTTATTATTTTTGCAACGGTCTTCCCCGATGCTACACGAAAAAGTACTCCTCTCCCACTAAATGTTCTTATAAAACCATATTTTCCTGACATCTCAAACTTCGAAATTCTTTCATTTTTTAGCAGATTGATAATTTTTTTATCCAGCTTCAAACTATCAATATAGTTTCCAGCACAATTATACTTTTCTTTTTATTATTTTTACCTTTTAATGATATAATTTTATCCTTACATACTTTCACATAAATTAATGTTTGATCTGTAGAATCACTTACCCCCAAATGTTTCTTTTATTGTATAAATAAAAATAAGCGAAAGTAGTGCAACAGTATCAGGTGGACTTCTTTTAGAGCAGCTTCCGCAGCCCCTTCGGGTAGTGATTCTTCATCACAGAACCTGCAAGTTTGCCCCAGCCGAGGCTGTATCCATCTACCGTGATCAGATACCAGCCCTTCTCTCCTTCTGCCGGAAACGTCTGCCCGGCCAGATACGCGCGTGCTTCATCCACAGACAGATTCCAGCTGTGACATGCTTCCTGCGGAGAAATTGCAAGCGCCAGTGCGTGTGCCGGTTCCAGCCGGTTCTTTTTAACTGTGCCAAGATGCAGGCCCGGACGCAGCACATGCAGCCGTCTGGTTGCCGGCATATGTTCCGGCATCAGATACAGCTGCTCTCCAAAAAGAAGCAGCCTCCCGGCATCATCTGCCGGTATCTTTCCAAGAAACTCCTGTAATCCTGCAAGATACGCTTTTGCTTCTCCCTTTGCCAGCGGTTTTTCTTCTCCATTCGCACAATATCCCCGGTAATTTTCCGAAACGGTTCCCTCGTTTTCCAGAACCGCAACGAAATGTCCCTCTCCGTGCAGATGATGCGGAAATAACCGGATCGTATCGCCAATCTCCGCTGCCGGATGTTTTGTCCATGCCGCTACACCGTCTGCCATTCCCGGATATTTTTTCACCGGCACAATATGAAACTGCGGATGCTGTTCCAGAAAACGGCTGATCGTTCCCTCGTTTTCCTCCGGTGCAAAGGTACAGGTAGAGTAAACCATACGTCCTCCCGGCCGGAGCATGGAGCCGCACATGCAAGAATTTCCTGCTGCCGCGCCGCACAGACCTGAACATTTTCAGGACTCCACTCCTCACATGCCTGCTCATTTTTACGAAACATTCCCTCCCCGGAACACGGGGCATCTACCATGATCCGGTCAAAATATTCCGTAAACATTCCCGCAAGTGTCTGCGGACTCTCGTTTGTCACCATCACATTTTTTACACCCATCCGTTCCATATTCTCGGAAAGAATCTTTGCCCGCGCCGGATGAATCTCATTGCTGACAAGGAGCCCTTTTCCCTGCATCGCTGCCGCAATCTGTGTACTTTTGCCCCCCGGTGCCGCACATAAATCCAGAACTTTTTCGCCCGGCTGCACATCCAGATATGCAGCCGGTGCCATGGCACTCGGCTCCTGAATATAGTACACGCCCGCCTCGTGATACGGATGTTTTCCCGGCTGATCTTCCTTTTCGTAATAAAACCCGTTCGCTTCCCACGGCACCGGCTGCAGATGAAAGGAAGTCTCCTCTGTAAACCGGTCTGTGTCGGTTTTTGACGGATTGATCCGCAGTGCCTGATAACGCGTATCTTCGTAACTGTTTAGAAATGCCGGGTATTCTTCCTCCAGCATTTGTTTCATTCGATCTAAAAAAAAGTTGTGGAAGCATATCATTTCTCCTAAATTTCTCCTAAAGTTTTCCAAAAAAACTTGGCAAAATATCCAACAAATAGTAAAATATAAATATGATAAAACGAAAGTACATGAGAACAAGACAATTAAAACCGGGCATGAAGCTCGATCATCCGGTCGTTGACCGTCTGGGACGTAATCTCGTTGCCAGAGGTGCCGAACTGGATGATTATATGATTGATTCCCTGTTGAAACTGGGTATTATGTCTGTTTACATCCAGGAGGGGGAAGAAGAGGAAAACCCAGAACAGGTTCCTACTTCTCCGGAAGCAGAAAAAAATATCGAACGGCTCCGTACCGAAGACCGCGCAAAAGTTACTCTTTCTGCCAGTATCCGTGAACGTGTCTCTACCGGTATCCAGTTTATCTACAACAATACAACCTCCGAGGAAATGGTTGCCACCACAGAGAGCATTGCCGATGACCTGATGCGTTCCATTAAAAGCATGATGCCATCGCAATTGATATCTCCACACTCAAAACCAGTGACGAATACACCTTCAAACACAGCGTGGATGTAGCAACCATTTCCATGATCGTTGCCAAGCAGCAGGGACTCTCTCCCGAAGAAGTACGGGAAATCGGTGTCTGTGGTTTGCTGCACGACATTGGAAAAACCAAAATTCCAAATGCTATCTTAAACAAACCGGGCAAACTCAATGATGACGAATTTGCCATTATGCGGCAGCACTCGACATACAGTTACAACATGATCAAGGATCGTGCGGAATTTTCTCCGGCTGTCTGCCTTGGTGTTTTGCAACACCATGAAAAGATCAATGGAAGCGGATACCCGATGGGTGTGTCTGCGGAGAAAATCTGCCCCTATGCCAAGATTCTGTCCGTAGCGGATATCTATGATGCCCTGGTTACCGAACGCCCCTATAAAAAAGCCTATTCCCAGAGAGATGCCGTGGAAATGATTATGTCCATGACCATGGAACTCGACATAACTGCCATGAAGAGCTTCCTTGAAAGCATGATTCTATATCCGGTAGACAGCATCGTGGAACTGAGTAACGGCGAACAGGCGCGTGTGGTCAAAAATATTCCGCACTATATTCTCCGTCCTGTGGTTGTCGGGCTTACCAGCGGTAATGTCTACAACCTTGGAGAAGATATCAATTGTGCCAATATCATCATTCTTTAAACAACAGGGAACAGCTTTCGCTGTTCCTTTTTATTGTGTTACCTCTTCACTTTCAAAAGGCTGTGCCGTCTCCGGCAGAAATGCGTCATAGATATCCACATGATCGTAGATACAGCGCCAGCTGCTGGTAGAGCCAGCCGTCACGCAGATATATTCTTTTCCGTCCGGCGTCTGTGCCATACTTGCCGCACAGCTTCCGGACTGATTCACAAAACCTGTCTTTGCCCCGATAATTTCACTGTGTGTATCCTTATCTTCAATTCTCCGCAAAAACCAGTTGGATATTGTAATCCCATCTGGATGTGGTTTGGATTTTGATGTCGTATAGGTTCGCGTTCCAAGAACTTCCCTGCACAGATCATTGTCCATTGCGGCTTTTAAAATCATTGCCATATCATACGGCGTACTGTAATGGTCATCATTGTATATGCCGACACAGTTGGTAAAATGTGTGGTCTCCGACAATCCCATTTTTTCCAGTTCCTGATTCATCATATCCACAAATGCTTCCTGTGAACCGGCCACATAAGTTGCCAGAGAAACCGCAGAATCTGCCCCTGATGGCAAAATGGTTCCATAAAACAGATCCCTTACCGTTACCTGCTCATCCACTTCGTATCCTGTATTGCTGCAGTCATTACTATAACTGAAATCTGTGGCATCAATACTGATGGTAACCAGCTCGTCCAGCTGCTCTGGCTTAATATTTTCCGCTGCTACCAGCACGGTAAAGATTTTGGTCATAGATGCTGGAATCATACGTTTCAATGCATCTTTTCCAGCCAGAATCGTTCCGGCATCCACATCAATGAGAATTCCCTGCTTGCTGACAACGGACTTCGGAAGCGATTTTGTCTCTGCGGTCTCCGTAGCGGAATAATCAAATACTTCCTCTGTTTCCGTCGGTATTTCCGATGCCTGCTCCTGCTGCGTCGGATCAATCATCTTTGGATCTTTTTTGTTCTTTCCCTTTTTCCCCAGCACAACTGCCAATACCAGAACAACTGCTAAAATTACAACTGCTGCAACGGCTATGTACCATCTGTTTTTTCGTTTCTGCATTTTCTTATCTCCTGTCCTGCCTGAATTGCTCTTTTGTATCATAGCACTTTTCGGCTATAAATTGCAATCCATCAGATACAAACGAGACGCAAAATCCGGAAAATACCGTACGTTCTCATCATATCCGGTGCCTCCGAATGCCGGGTGCAAATGTACACCTCCATACATCAGGGCATCCCCGTATGCACAGAAATCCTCCGTTTCCCCATCCATCTTTACAAATTTTGCCAGCAGATGATGTGTCACGGAATCCGGGCGGATATGTACCGGAGCAACCGTGTTGACCAGATCCCCAACTCCAGAATACTGTACGTTAACGCGCGGTTAGTAAAATGGTACCGTTTCTCTTTTGCAAGTCCTTTGGGATAATACGCATGAAACTGTGTATTCGGTTCCGCAAGTTTCTGCATCAGCATGCCGACTGCCTGTGTCTGATCTTCTGAAACACAGGTCCATTCTGTGAGATTTCCGTCAGCAAATGTCCGCCCACGATAAAAATGTGCCCTGCTGCAATACACTACGCCACTTCCTGTACAGTGCAATCTGAGCCCTGATCTCCTCAAGTTCCTCTCTGGTACAGTCACAGAAATTACATTCATACCCCAGCACTGCGAATGCGGCAACTGCAAAGCGGGTCGTAAGCGGTGTCCGGCGCAGCGTCTGATGGTTCGGACACGCAGATACATGTGCACTCACCGTCGAGAGCGGATACCCGTAACTGTAATTTGTCTGTATGTCCGCCCTGCAACAGGCATCTGTGTCATCGCTTCCCCAGATCTGCGGAAAATAGCACAAAATGCCGGGATCAAAACGGTTTCCGCCTGCTGCACACCCTTCAAATAAAATTTCCGGAAAACGACAGGTCAGTTCCTCCATGCACCGGTACAGTCCCAGCACATAACGATGTGCCACCTCTCCCTGCTGTGCGGCCGGCAGGCTCTGTGAATAATAATCGGAAAACGTCCGGTTCATATCCCACTTCACATAAGAAACCGGTGCCGAAGAAAAGACCTTTATCATACTGGCAATGATATACTCCTGCACTTCTCTCCTGCCAAGATCCAGAATTCTCTGGTTTCGTCCTTCTGCATGTGGTTTTCCGGGAATTTCAATGGTCCAGTCCGGATGCTTCCGGTAAAGGTCACTGTCCACACTGACCATCTCCGGCTCTACCCAGATCCCAAAAGAAAGCCCCAGATCTGTAATTTTTTTGGCAAGGCGCGATAAGCCGCCGGGCAGTTTTTTTTGTATTCGGCACCCAGTCTCCCAATGAAGAAGTGTCATCGTTTCGTCTGCCAAACCAGCCGTCATCCACCACAAACAATTCGATTCCGGCATCTTTTCCCGCCTTTGCCAGCTTTAAGAGCCTGCTCTCACTGATATCAAAATAGCAGGCCTCCCCAGCTGTTTAAAAAGTACCGGGCGCGGCCTGTTTTTCCAATATCCGCGCACGATATGCTCCCGGATAAACGCATGCATCCGCCGGCTCATGCCTCCCCATCCATCCGGTGCATAGGTCATAAAGGCCTCCGGTGCCTGAAACTGTGCTCCCGGCTCCAGTTTCCACGAAAATTCCCGTGGATTGATCCCCGTAAGAAGCCGGAGTTTTCCAAAACTGCTGACCTCCGCAGTCTCACAGTGATTTCCACTGTAGATCAGATGAAATCCGTAACAGTCTCCCTGATCTTCTCCCGTTTTCGGACGGCTCAGCATCACAAACGAATTTGCCCGGCTCGACGTGGTTCCGGTAAAAGAATCATTGACAATTCTGCCACCGGTCAGCGTCTGGTCACAGCGGTGCATCTCCCGCGCCCATGCGCCGCGAAATGTCGTAAAAATATAATCACTGTCATCAAAATCCAGCTGCAGACTCATCAGACGGGTAAGCTGTACATCCTGACTGCTGGCATTGACGATCTTCGCACTCCGTCCGATCACATCTGCCGCCTCATAGACATAGTAGTAGAGCAACAGCTTCAGATCATACTGCCGGTCCACCATTGTCACACACAGCTGTTGCACTTCTCCCGCACTTCCATAGGAACCCGGAAGTCCGTCCAGCGCATCTTTTTTCCCGGTAATAACGGCATCTTCATAGCGGAAATCCAGAGTCTTTGCCCCATCATAAAGAATGGCCTCAACAAACGGCTCACGGATATCGCCCTTTCCGTACGAAGACATTTCCAGCCGCACATCCTCCAGCGAAAAACCGGCATGCTCTTTTTCACAGATATTCACATTTCCCGGTGCAAACACATGCTTTTCCACAAGAATTTCAAGATCATCCGGATGTTCGATATGAATAGTTCTCCCGTAATACAGATGCTCCGGATGTCCCCCCGGCAGAATGGAAAATGCATATGTTGTATGTGCCGTATCCAGTACGAATGCCTGTCCAATTTTACGAATCATAGCTGTCATCCTTTCTTTTAGCAGTTCTCCTGATTTTTAATTGCTGCATTAATCTCCTGCAGCTTTTTCTCTGTCAAAATATATTTTTTCCGAAAGACCAATACCGCGATGAAAAGACCGATCATCGGAATTCCCGCCATTGTCAGCCGCAGTCCCAGCACCGAAGAATCCGCTGCACGCGCAACAACCGCCGCACTTGTATCCTGCTTGAGGTTACAGAGAGACAGACAGATCGCTGCGATCAGCACGGCAACTCCCGAAGCCAGTTTCACAACAAACGTCTGCATGGAAAAAATCACACTTTCATCACGGCGGTGATTTTTCATTTCCCCATAATCTACCGTATTTGCCAGAAATACTGTGGTAAGCACGGTCAGCATGCCAAATGCCGCAAAGATCAAAAATCCCGGCACCACCAGGGCTCCAAGCGCAGTATGACCGCCAATCATCAGCACAAGCAGAATCGCATACCCTGCGATTGCCATTCCAAAACTCAGGTAGAACACACGGATACTGCTCATAAACTTCCGCAGCAGCGGAAACAATACCATCATGGACAAAATCTGTACCGCTCCGCCAAATGTACTAAAAAGTGTATAGCTGTTATACCAGCTCTCCCCACTCACATCATACTTGAAAAAATACAACAGCAGATTGGACGTAATATACAAAGAGCAGTTAATCAGTACAATGGTGATGACAACCGTCATTGCCTGATCGTTGTGAATCAGCGCCGAAAACATCTGCCGTACGGTCGGCGTTTCCATATGAACCGTGGATTTTTCCCGGATCGTCAGACAGGTGATCGTAATAAACAGCACAAACAATACCGCAACAATAAGTGCAAACCAGCGGAAACCCGTGCGCTCATTTCCCTGTCCCAGCATATACACACATTTCATCGTAATAATCGTGACGAGAGCGGAACCGACACCCGAACAGGAACGCGCCATAGTTGTTAAATTTTCGCGCTCTTTTCCGCCTTCTGTAAATGCCGGAATCATCGACCAGAAAGGAATGTCCATCATGGTATAGGTGACTCCCCACACAATATAGGTAATGGCTGCATATGCCACAATCCCACTTCCATTCCATGCCGGCGGTGCGGCAAACATCAGATACAGCACGATCGCATTGCACAGGTTCCAACCAGAAGCCATGGACGGAATTTTCCCCAGCGTGTTCTGGTTTTTGCAACAATCACTCCCATAATCGGATCGTTAAATGCATCAAACACCCGCGCTGCCATGAGAATAATTCCCATTGCCATCGCACTTACTCCGAGAACATCCTGGTAATAATACAGAATATAGCTCGCCGAAAGCATATATACCATATCTTTTCCGACAGCCCCCAGGCCGATGCCGTTTTTTCTTTTGCTGATAATTTCATTGTATTTCCCCCTTACTCTTCCCGTGCCACCTGAAAATGTTCACTGATTTTCCCCGTCTGCGCATTTTCAATTGTCAAAATTCCTTCTCCGGCCTGTCCGGTCGTCTTTACATAAGTACCGCCCATACCTCCCTGTAAACATATGGTCTTTGGGCCGATCAGTTCCAGAACACCTTTCACTTCAAACTGCACCGGTTCATTGAAAAATCCCAGCACATTTCCATTTTCATCCAGTGCCCGGATACGAACCGCCGCCATATCATAGGTTCTGCCTTCGGTCAGGTTATGTGCACTTACCTTCACCTCCAGATGTGCCTGCTGCATCGGCTCCTTGATCACGGTCTTTACCACTTTTCCGTCCCTGACAGCCTCAAACTTATAGACCGTGGAAGTCGTCCCCCAGTCCCCGACATAACGTGTGTAAAGCGCAACCGCATCCTTTGGTTTCATGTGATAGCAGACCATCAGCCGCAATGCCAGAAGGTAGAACTTTGCCGGAAGATTGTTCAGCCCGTAATACGCCGTCATGTTAAGCAGCTGCCCTATCAGTCTGGCCTGTTTCGGTTTCATCGGCTCATTTTCGACAATCGCATTTCCGATAAAGTCATTCACAGGAATCGGTCCATGAGCCAGTGCACGATATGGGGAGTCCTCCCGATGATACTCTTTGATTAATTTAGAGTTTTTGTACATCCGCACGGCATCCGCATTTGTAATCATCCAGTTTCCGCTGCGGTTTCCGCCCGGATGCTCTCCGATATCCATCGAAGAACTCAGTTCTAAAACCGGTGTATCTTCCTGCTGACTGCTATACACCGCCGCCGCAAGTTTCGGGTTGCGGAACATATCCATCACGCCATGGTAACAGATCCGGTCACCACTGCCAAAATCCTTGTGCGTATTATAGTCAAACATACACCAGCCAAAACTTCCTGCAATATCCGGCTCCTGTGCCACCGCATTTAATACATTTGCATGACGGATTGCATGCTCCGTCCGGTGTTCCTCATCGTCAAACGGCTTGGTCGGAAACATATGCCCGTTATACTCACTGATCAGATACGGTTTTTTCATATCCGGTGTAACTTTTCGTTTCGGATTACACCCCGGATGTCTGCCATCGTGAAGGAAATCGTTGTACGTATAAACATCCTCCAGAAGATGGCTTTTCTTTAGCATCCGCACTCCGCCGGTTGCCCGCGTATCGTCCAGTTCATGTGCCACCCGGTTTGTTTCCCTGTAAAAAACATCGTCATCCTGCGACTCATTAATCCGCACACCCCAGAGAATAATGGAAGGATGATTGCGGTACTGCACGATCATTTCCTTTAAATTCTGCACCGCCTGCCGCTTCCATTCTTCATCCCCGATGTGCTGCCACCCCGGAAACTCGGTAAACACAAGCAGACCGATTTCATCACAACGACGGATAAAATCCTGCGACTGCGGATAATGGGAAGTGCGCACAGCATTCACGCCAAGTTCTTTTTTGAGAATATCGGCATCGAAAATCTGCATGGATGCCGGCGCTGCATATCCCACATACGGATAACTCTGATGACGGTTTAACCCACGAAGCCGCAGTTTCTTTCCGTTCAGATAAAAACCATCTTTCGGAATCCGGCTTCCCGAAACCCTGTGATATCCACACGCGCATCTATCATTTCCCCATTTTTCCACAAACTTGTCCGGATTTCATACAAATGTGGATTTTCCGGTTCCCACAAACAGATCTCCTGCACTGGAAAAACGGTTTGCACATTTGTCTGTTTTACCGGCTTTTTTCCCAGGGGACTATATGCACCCTCGCCTTTTTTGCGGATTTCCTGCTGCAACGTTATCCCATCCGAAATATTCTGTACCGTAATCTCTGTAGTCACCTGCAGAGGATGTATCTGTGGCTTGATAAATACATCTGCGAGATGTGTCTTATTTCTCACCTGCACATAAACCTCACGATACATCCCGCCAAAAGTCATGTAATCTATGGCATATCCGAACGGCGGAATATTCAAATTTTCCCGGCTGTCGACACGCACCGCAAGTACATTGTCCTCCCCATATTTCAGGTATTTTGCAATTTCCACAAAAAATGCCGTATAACCGCAATGGTGCGCTTTCACTTCTGTCCCATTGACATAAACAACCGCATCATGCGCCACGCCCTCAAAGGTCAGTTCCACACTTTTCCCCTGCCACGCTTCCGGCGCCATAAAATGTCTGCGATATCCACACAGCATCTGATACGCATGCTCATCAAAGTAATGATACGGAAGCTCTTTGCAGGTATGCGGCAGCCGCACATCCTCCATCTCATTTTCCGGATATACTGCCTCTTTCATGGCTTCTTCCCATGTTTCGGCAAATTTCCAGTCATTGTTCCAATACAACCTCTCCATGCTTCTTTATGCTCCCCTTTCGTTTTACCTCTCCGAAGCAATTCCATACATCAGAATCCCGACAACCTCCTGCAATGCCTGCGCATAAGTAATTTCATTCTGCAGCAGGATATCGCGCTGGAAAAACTGCTCTAACGATGCTTCCAGCATCATCTTTAAAATCGGAATCCGGACCGGACGGATCACACCTTCCTGCATGCCCTGTTCCAACAGGGCAATGGTCGTTTCCCAGCCTGTTTCGAGCCGTACTTCCACCTGATGATAAATCTCCGGATATTTTTCTTTTAACTGATATAACTGTCGAAAATCCACATCCTGATAACATTCCGGCATCACACCAAGGATTGTGTGAATCTTTTGCAGGGTGTCCATCTCCGGATTCTCTACGATCTTCTGCTCACTGTCCTTGATCCGGTCAAACAAATAGTCCACCGTTTCCAGAAACAAAGCCTCCTTATCACGAAACACCTGATAAATCGTTTTTTTACTGATCCCTAAAATCTTTGCAATATCATCCATCGTAAATTTCAAACCCTTTTGATTGAATGCCTGCAACGTTCCCTGCATAATGTTCTCTTTCAGTTCTTTATTCATTCTTTTCATCCTTTCTGCCGGAAGGAAACTATTTTCTTTATTTCAGTTTCCATTATAGTAGCATGTTCTTTTTCTTTCTTCAAGAAACTAAATGCCCAAAAATCGTTTCCGATTTTTGGGCACATTTTTTTCGCTGCGTTTTATCCCCGCATCAATTCCCTGCGCACCGTTTTTCTCACAAAATAAAAACAGATGACCTGCATCACAATCGTGATGATCCAGGATGCCGGATAAGAAATAAACAGGAAGTACAACGATCTGTGATGTGGGAAAAAACCAAAAATCCAGAGAATTCTCGTTCCGACCGTACCGATCACCGACAGGATCATAGGCACTGCCGAATGTCCCATTCCCCGCAGTGCTCCGGGAAACAGATCCATAATGCCACACAGAAAATACGGCACTGTGGTAATGGCAAGAATCTCCATGCCGCTCTCGATCACATCCTTTTCTCTCGTATATATACTAAGTACCTGCGGTCCGAAAAACCATGCGCCACATCCCAGCAGCAGGGAAACACTGACCGTAAGAATCAGACAGTCGATCAGCACACGATCCATACGTTTATATTTTCCCACACCATAATTCTGACTCGTAAAACTCATACATGCCTGTGTAATGGAATTTACCGACATATACAAAAATCCCAAAATATTATTTGCCGCTGTATACCCCGCCATCGCCGTATCTCCGAAGGAATTCACGGAAGACTGCAGCAGCGCGTTTGAAAAGTTAATAACCGTACTTTGAATCCCGGCAGGAATTCCCACCTGAAAAATCTGCAGCAGATAAACCTTTTTTATTTTCAACTTCGAAAAACGCAGCTGATAGCAGCTGTCGGTGCGGTACAGGCATAACAAAACCAGAATGCAGGAGATCATCTGTGCCGTAATCGTCGCAGTGGCTACGCCTGCCACCCCCAGATGAAAACCGATCACAAGAATCAGATCCAGCAGCGCATTGGCACATCCGGAAATCACCAGAAACAACAACGGCCGCTTGGTATCTCCCACCGCACGCAGAATCGCTGCCCCATAATTATAGAGCATAAAAAACGGCATTCCCAGAAAATAAATCCGCATGTAAAGGGTTGACTGTGCAATGACATTGTCCGGCGTTCCCATAAGAAGCAGCGCACCTTTTGCACTGATTACCCCGATTCCTGCCATGAGAATTCCGCTGATCAGTGCCAGCAGAATGGCGGTATGTACCGTGTCTGACATTTCTTTTTCCCTGCCGGACGCAAAAAAACGTGCCGCAAGCACGTTAGCCCCCAGCGAAATTCCGATAAACAGATTGGTGAACACGTTGATGAGTGCCGTGGTCGATCCCACTGCCGCCAGTGCCTGCTTTCCCGTAAAATGCCCCACAACAATGATATCCACCGCATTGAACATCAGCTGTAAAATTCCAGACAGCATGAGTGGGAGTGCAAACGAGATCAGTTTATCCATGATCGAACCATTGCACATATCTATTTCATATTTGTTTGTTTTCAAATTTTCTCTACCCCTTTCCGGTTCTGTTATCCCTCTGAGCCATAAAATACGCCGCTACTGGCGGCGTATTTGTTTGTCCTTATACATTCTCTGATCTGCGATCTCGATCAGTTCCATTATATTTTCATATTTTCCCACGGCATATCCCACGGAGGCAGATACCGGAATCTCACTGTTTTTCTGAATCGGCTTCATCACCTGCCTCCACTTTTCAATGACATCTTCTGCAATCTCCTGTGTCCCATCCGGAATAATCATAAGAAATTCATCCCCACCGTAACGGTAAGCATTGGTTTCCTCACTCGTCACTGCTGCCCGAATGGATCCCGCAATTTTAGCAATCAGCTGGTCTCCGTACAAATGACCAAACGTATCGTTTACATATTTCAACTGGTTGACATCCCAATAAATAACCACAACCGGGCGTTCTTTTGGCTCCATATGTTCCACTGTTTCAAGCAGTTTATTTTTGCTGTAAAGTCCCGTCATATCATCCATGGAAGCCGCCTGTACCATACGCATTGCATTTTCCATGGACTTGCGCACAATACTGTTTACACTGTTACTTACATAATAAAATGCAACCGCCATCAGCGATCGCGGCATCACATAATAAAGTGCCAGCGTAACCATAGGATTTTCGTTTACTTTGTTGAGCAAAAACACACCATCCTTCTGCAGATGATCCAGTGATGTCACCGTCAGCAGTGCCATGTTTGCATCACATACCCCAAAATAATAGCCCACATAAGTACTGATCGTAATCCACCATGTAAATATAAAGGCATAAACCGACAGTCTCTTTGAAGTATACATACTTGCAATGATAATCGGGATCATCATAATAATGATCATATGGTAGGTAAGGGATGCACTCGCGACCATGACAATCAGCCCGATGGCCGTAACGCTGAGATACTTGGTAAATGGGTGCTCAAGCCCCATCTTCACAAGCAGCAATCCATAAATCAACACCAGCACACATGCCGCCACATAGCCTCTTGTAAAAATCGTCTGATCCACGATAAAAATATGCAGGCAGTTCAGAATCATCACAAACGAATAGAATAAAATGCAGATTCCCACCACACGGAACGCAAAAATATTCTGTGTCACATCCTCCTGCTCGTAAAAAGCATTTTTATTTATAATTTTAGATAACAGTGCCTTGCAGGTGCTCATCCATATATCCTCCAGCTTTGTCTGCCTTTAGTATAACATATTCCTGCATGAGTTTCACTACTTTGATGAACTTATAAATTCATCAGGAAAATTTTCCATAACTTTTTGTCAGTGTTCTGCCATTTTTTCTATCGTGCCATGCATAACGGAATCAGCCCCTGCAAATGAAACTTCGTCTATGATTTTACATACCACATCAATAACCTTTGTAAGACTTACTTCTTCATCACGACGTAATTTTGCCATCGTGTTAGGAGCAATTTCTGCCTTTTACGCAAATCAGATTTGCTCATTTTTTATCCACTAATAATTTCCATAATTTGTTATATGATACAGCCATAGTATTCGCTCCTACCTATCCACATAAATCTTTTTCTGCTTCATATCTACCTTTGCAACAGCACCATACTGTAACGCACATCGTGGCATAGCATGTCCGAAATTCACATTATAAACAATCGGAAGTTTCTCATTGTCTATCACTCTAATAAGAATATCTTTATATTCCTGATAATAAGCTTCATCCTGTGGTTTTCCAACTAATACACCATTTACCACGTCGAATACTCCCTTTTCTTTCAGTAATAACACTTCTCTTTCAAACAATTCAGGAGTCGGTTTTTCTTCGCAGGTTTCTATAAATAGAATTTTCCCAATCCACTCTTCCTTATTTGGAAACAGATCATATCTTTCACAAACTTCCTTTTCATCTTCATATCTGCTATTGGTCAATACATCATAAAGGCTTTCCAAACATCCGCCTAATAATCCTCCTTGGAAAATTTCACTTCCCTGGAGAAGTTCAAACCCACGTTCTTCCTTATGAGCTTTTCTTTTTGTTCCTATTGCAGCTCTTGAAAAATCTTCTCTTTCTTCATACCAAGTATCACTGGATATAATTTCATCAGATTCATTACCTTCCAAATAACTCTCAAATGCCCTTTTGGTATATGGTAACATCTCATCTGCAATTTCCCCCAAATCACAAATAAAGTTTGGTCCGTAATAAGTAGACAAGCCCAGTTTATAAAACATCAAATGATTGATCGTAGTATCTGAGAATCCTGTAAATAATTTTGGATGCTCCTCTACCGTCTTTATAAACTTTTCATCTTCCATTAGATAAGGCAAAAGTCTGTATGTATCATCACCACCAATTGCACAAATAATCCCTGCAATAGAATTATCCAGAAATGCATCTTTTAGGTCTTTCGCCCTTGCTTGCGGGTGAGTTTGCAAATATTCAATACCCTTCAAAGCATTTGGCATAAATACCGGCTCCAAACCATATTCTTTTAATCTCTTTACGCCAATCTCAATATTATGACTGCAGAATTCTTCACCAAGCATTCCACTTGACAAGCTTACAATCGCTACTTTGTCACCTTTTCTTAATTTTCTTGCATATTGCATAACTACAATCCTCCTTAGATAAAACAATATTAATTTTTATCCGCACGCTGCTTCCCCTTAAATTCCTTCTCTATATAACAATGTTCCTGTTTGGCAATCAACTTAAAACTGTAGATTGGACATTCAGATTCCATTTCGTTACAGCTGCTTTCAAAGTCCAGTTCGATAATATATGGCATCCAATCTATAATTCGCAGAAAATCTTCACAGCCAAAATTACTATCATAAAAATTCAATATCGTACTAAGGGCAGTACCATGGGTTCCTATAACAATATCTTTATCCGTATTATCTGATAAAATCTCATTCAGTGCCTCTATGTTACGTTTTTGCACCATAGCAATGGACTCCCCACCTTCTTCATGATAATTATGATCAGCCCATCGTTTCTGGAACATTCCGTGATTGTTTCCATCAGGTCCTTTTTCACGCTCCCTCAATCTCTCATCTGTTATAATCTCTTTTGTGAAAAAATCTGCTGCCTCTGCAATGGTATCCATACTACGTTTATACGGACTACAATAAAACGCATCTATTTTCTTATCCTTCAAAAATTCCAGCACAATTGCAGAATCTTTCTTACCCTCTTCCGTCAAAGGTCTTGTCCTGTCTTCTTCCCATTCGTGTTCCGGCTGTGCGTGACGCACGAAATAAACTCTTGTCATTTGATCAGCTCCATTTCATCTTCCATTTTTACGAATCCATATTTTTCATACAATGGTCGTCCCATCTCTGTCGCCTCTAAAGTAATCTGTGATACGCCCTGTTTCCTTATAACCTTTACCAGTAAATCTAATGTATGAAATGCAATCCCTTGTCTCCGATATGCCGGTGCCGTATACATATTCATAATATAAGCCTTTTTACCTGTTGGATTATGATATGTCGGCATAACCCGATAAAAACTGACACCACCAGCGCCAATAAAGGTTTCGTTATCATATACCAGATATGCAATATGCTCACCAGTTTCTAATGCGTTCTTATAATATTCATAGGATTCTTTTTCCACCAATGACATATCCACATCATTCGATAGTTTATTGGCAGTACGAAGGACGATAATTCTAGTCCTTACAAGTTCATCAATGTCTGCTATGGTTGCTTTTTTATATTCATAGTTTTTCGCCATCACATACTCCCCCTCTAAATCTGTTAACCTTTTCGTAAAACAAATAATTCTATTTGCTTCCGCAAACCCCATTTTCAAATGAAACTTATCAAAAATTCTTTTACTGCATCCGTGTGGATACGATAGTTTATTTTTGAAAGTTCTCTCTTTACATCCCATCCAATCGCTAACCGATCTGCTTCATCTTTCTTTAATCGCTGATAATCTTTGATAGCTTTTGTAATTAATCCTCCACTAGATTTTCATTTATATATTTAAAATAAGGTTTCTTATTAACTTCTGTGCTATGTTCCAAATACCATTTAACACTATCCCTCAATCCGTCTTCTAATGATATGGTTTCTGGGTATATTTTGTTTTGACGCGATACATCCAAATAGTACTCATAGTTGTAAAAACTGAAATAATTTCGCTGTTCAATATCTTCATAAACATTTACAAAATCCGGTATTTTTCCTAAGCTTTCATAGCATTTTGTGACCCAATCTTTAATAGAAACTGCTTCAACATTACCAACATTTAAAATACGCTCTCGTGGCTTGTCTTTAATTATTACCTCCATCAACCTGCATAAATCTTTTACATGAAAGAATTGTAATTTCATACTGCCATCTTTAGGTAAATAGAATTTTCTGTCCGCCAAGGCGCAATCAAATACAAAAGCCTCTCTATACACGTTATTCATTGGTCCATATAAATAAGGCGGTCTTAATATATATGCATCTTTCACTCTTTCAAGTAATGCCTTTTCAGCTGCTATTTTATCGGTTCCATATGAACCCCAAAATTTATTTTCGGATTTCTCTGATTCTTCCAGGAATGGCTGAACACCATACTCAGGATAAACAGCACTTGAACTAATCATAATATACTGATCAAAAGAACCCAATTCCCTAACAAAATCAATTATATCGTTATCATTATAGGCTGTTATATCCGCTACAACATCAAAGAATGTATCCTTTAATACACCACCCAAATTATGCCTATCTCCTTCAATGAGTTTTACACCCTGAACTTGTGGCTTAGAATTTCTGTTAAGTACAAAAACTTCATAACCCACATTCACAAAATATTCTGCCACATATTTACTTACAAAAGTTGTTCCGCCTGTCACTAATATCTTTTTCATAAAGTTCTCCTTTACACAAAAAATTCGATTGATCAGATTCATAAAACACTATTTTCCGTAATTGTATCATAATCACATAATCCAAAAAAGTAATTATTCTTTCTTTTCCAATCCTTTTACTATCTTATCAAAATCAGATTCTATCGGCTGTGTCTTGTTAAAAATATCATATTCCTGATATGCTTTCTCCACTGCCTGCTTATGGGAAATACGCCCATTACTGACATAAAGCACTCTCCCCTTGGCTTATCTATTCTGCCCATCCCTTATAAATGGTTTCTTGATTTCTTTACTTAACAACTGACTGTATGCTTCTACCTTACGAAATGTATTTCCTAACATTTCCCGATTCCTGTATTCTCTAATAGCTTCCATATCAAACTCCGCATAAAAAATTCCCTCAGTTTTATCATCAGCCAGCAAAACTGTGTTATCAACACATTTTCCATTTCTATCCCAGCAAATTGGACTATATGCGCAGGAACATCCAGCATTATCTCCATTCGGATTTGCCATAGCAACTGCAACCATATTTTCATAAGCTCTTGTAGAAAGTGCCATGATTCTTGGTTGCATAGAACCGCAATCATTTGGGACAAGAATAACCTCAGCTCCTTTTAACATCAGTATTCTTGCACTTTCTGGGAACTCTCTGTCATAACAAATCATAATACCTAATTGTATTCCTTCAAAATCACACACCTTAAATTCTTTCCCTGATTCAACATCTCTTTCATCTGCGAAATCACAGGTATGCACCTTAGAGTATTTCATCAATATATTGCCCGATTTATTGATAACAAAGGCTGAGTTCTGTGGCTGCTTACTACCTTTTGTAAACGCAGTAAGTACTACGCCTATTTTATATTTTTTAGCATTCTCACATATTTTGGCAATTCTTATATCATTATCTGCAATGCTTTTTTCATATGACATAGGCAAATCATATCCTGTAATAAAACATTCTGGCAACAATAGAATATCTGCATGGTTTTCCGAAGCCTCTTCCATTGCCATAATGATAGTTTCAATATTCTTATCTATTTGTTCATTAATAGAACGTTTTTGTAGTATAGCAACCTTGAACATTCACTTTCCCTCCTATAGATAATTCAAAATGTCAGATAAGCTATTAACTTCAATATCGGCTTTTTCACTCTCGTCCATTACAGTCCACAAACTTCCAAATCCCTGTTTTATCCATATCGTTTTCATTCCTAACTGTTTTGCTGGTACAATATCATTATCAATGCGGTCACCAATCATTACAGCATTTTCCGGCTTACAGCCACTTCTTTCCAAAGCAATTTCAAATATACGTCTGTCCGGTTTTGAAACACCTTCTTCTGCTGATGCAATGACTAAATCAATATATTTTCGCACTCCGAGATTTTCTAATCTTTCAGAAGTTCCTAATGGTTGGTTTGCAATTATACCAATTTCATAATTTCTGCTTAACCTTTTCAGGCAATTTTCAGAATCTGTATACAGCTTTTCATATTGTGATTCCCATTTAGGTAGTTCTATCCTCAATTGTTTTGCTATCTCTAAATCACCTTTTTTATTTCTCCTGTACAATGATATCGCATGTTCATAAATTTGTTGCGGAGTTATACCAGATAATTCAGCTATTTTTTTCATCCTATCTTCATAAACGCTACTTTCATCAACCAGCGTCGAACCAACATCAAAAAATAACCATTTTATTTCATCCTTCTTAGGCAAAAATCCTCTTTGTCTCGCTTCTTCTAGCAGTCTTGGTTGAATTTCCGGATATGTCCAATTAAGCGGTAGTTCATTCATAATTGCTATTTTCTCTATCTCACTATGTAAATCTTTTTCAAACGTATGTATCTCCGCGAAAAATAACTTTCCAAAGGTTTCTTTCCCCCTTAAAGTTGTCTGGCACCGTCACAGAATAAATACATATCGGATTTATCTCAAAATTAATGGCTCCTGTTTCCTCATACAATTCTCTCTTTGCTGTTTCAGAATATCCTCACCTTGTTCTCTATGTCCTCCCGGCACTTCCCATGTACTTCTTTCTCTATGCTTGCAGAATACCCATTTTCCATTATGTTTTGCAATAATAACTGCAAACTTTAGCATTGAATCATCAATGCTATCATAAAAATTCACTTTGGTCATATAATGCTTGTATGATAATTAGGAAGTTAATTATCACACGTTTCCTTTCTTTTAATATCGTGGTTCAATACAATTCAGATACTATGGACTTTTGATGTTTATTCTGTAGCTTGACTACTCAACTGGAGTG
>ENA-OQAY01000031-OQAY01000031.1-human-gut-metagenome-genome-assembly--contig:-NODE-31-length-29201-cov-0.767249_pt1 | contig 29201 bp, 32 predicted proteins | sample MGYA00242740_ERZ504537 | MGnify/ENA primary metagenome ERZ504537 (study PRJEB26092, sample SAMD00036272) | human gut metagenome | host: Homo sapiens | study: EMG produced TPA metagenomics assembly of... | reverse complement strand
GAAAATATTTAATTTTTAAAATTATTTCAAACTAATGATAAAAAATATGATAGTTAAATTTAGTATGATAAAATAATGTTTTGCTTTTCTTTGGCACATTTTAGCAATAACCAAAAAGACTACAAGGATTAACGTTGCAGCTTACGCTGTCCTTGTAGTCTTTTTTTATATTGCTTAAATAAAATGTGCGAAAATCAACAAAAAAATAGTCGTTAAATAAGAGGTGATTAGATGAAAAAGAAAAGACTTATATTTGCCTACCATGATTTTCTGAAACAAGGTAAATACAATTCAGCTCATACAGTTTTACAACTGTTGATAAGAAAAAATATTGTTTTAGGACTGGGTAATGATGATTTTGAGGTTGAAAAACTAGCTTACAAAATAGGGCTTACAGTATCTTATGGTTATAGATATAACAGTATGTACATTTACTTATAGGAGTGATTGAAATGAAAAAATTTATTATTTGTAAAGGTTTTATGGCAATTATTAATTTTGACGCAAATAGTGATATAAGTTTTGAACAATCTAATTTATACTTATCACATGATATTAGCAGATTTATAACATCAGATAAGGTATTTCAAAAAATTGCAAATTGTATTGGCTCTTTTTTAAAAGGCGATTGGGGCTGTATACATAGAGATGATATACAATTAAACAATGAAGCTTTAAAAACAGGCGACAGGATTTTAGGAGCATATCTGATAGATAAAACAAAAATATGGATTATCGCTGACGCCTGTAATGAACCTAAAAAACGAATTATTACTGTACTATTTCCAAGTGAATACTGAGTGATAGAAGGATTTTCCTTCTATCACCAAATGAAAGGATAATGAAATGCAAACGAATTAGATAGTGATATAACCAAAATAAAAGATATCTCTCGTGTTGAGCGAATGATAAAAATGGAAAATGAAGTCTTTGAGGATATGTATAGGTTCATGCTCTACGATAATAGTCAGCCTAACAAGGAAAATAACAATGTTGTTAAGGCATATCTTACATCACAGATTAAAGCGTTAAATCATCTTGAGAAATTGTTGAATAAACATAAACCTGCTTTTGATGAGTTAGAGAAATTTAGACAGGTAGAGAAAAAGAAAGATGATAAAGATAAAGAACAAAAATCGGCTGAAAGTATTAAATCTAAGAAAAATGATGAAATGAATTTATTTGAAGAAAATGAAACGGAGTGTGTGAAATGAAAGTTTACGGTGTAGGGAGATTAACACGAGATATTGATGTTATATATAGTGCAGGTGGTGTATGTGTAGCAAAATTCGGGCTTGCGGAAAACATTTATAACGGAAAAACCCAAAAAAGCACAGTCCCAATTTTATAATATAGTAGGTATTTAATAAATTAGCTGAGAGAATTGGTAATCTGAATTTAGGAAAAGGCGATAAAATCCAAATAGAAGGTTATTTGCAAATTCAAGACTATGTAAACAAAAAAGGCGACAAAGGAAAATATACCCAGATTGTATTGAGTGGTTTTGAATTATGTACTACCAAAAAGCAGGATACCGAAAATAAATAATATATAAAAAGTGTAAGAGGGCGTATTGCCTTCTTATACTATAAAGAGAGGATTATTTTATCATGAAAAATATTTTTAGTGTTAAAATCGGTTCAGAAGGCTATTATTCCACCTATAAAGAAGATGGTACAACGTTTATGTTCATAAATAAGAATATTGTCTACTGTGCAAAATGTAATTGTAGATTTATGTTTGATTTTTATTATTCCTATAGCAGTATCTCTCAAATAAGTTGTCCTAAATGTGGCAGAAGGTATTATAATAAAGAGATTGCTTATAGCAATGTTTACAATAGCCATTTACCCTATAAAACGGAAATTAAAATTATTGAATATAAAACAAAGTTGCAACTAAAGATAAACTATAAAGCAGCAAGTTTAAATGATAAAGATTTGTATGCTAAACTTTATGATGTTAAAGAAATTTATACTTTTGATATATTAAACAGCTCATCTTTATGGGAAAAACATCTAAATAGCAATGGACAACTAACCCATGAACAGCAAGATATAGGATATCTGACAGATTATGAAAACTTACAAGAGAAAACGGCATTATGGTTTTTTACTATCAATCATATTACCAAAAAAAGATACCTCTCAGTAGTATTTTAAAAATCCTGCGTCAGAAAATTAATCAAAAGGAACAGCAAATACACGGTTTTTCTAAAAGAAGTATGTATATAGCAAATGTTTCGCAAAAACATCGTCTTTTTGCCAATATACTAAATCTAGCACACAAAATCAGATTTTGGGATAGTCATAATGTATCTTATAATGATAGTTTTCCAGAATTAAAGAAAGCCTTTATTGATACGGTTATAAAACAAAATTTTGAAAAACAAGCATTCAAGATGATGAAAGAAAAACATCTGACATATCATCAGGCGATTTTTTCTGCTTTATCTTTGCCTTATAGAAAAAATATTTTGAACTGTTTTTCTTATTATAATTTATATTTTCTACTGCCGATATATTCCATAAAAGATACTAATATTGCTGATACGATGCTTAATCTTTATGATAAGTACCTACACAAAGACCCGTATATGGCTTGGAATACAATTATTAATAACTATACCGAACAATTGCGTAAAACGTGCGAGTTCATAAATGTCTTTTATCTAAAATTCTATCAAAATATGAAGCTTACCGATATTTTAAAGAAAAACTATAAATTGATAGATATTATGAACTTATGGCATACAGCCAATAATGATACAAAAAGCAGGTTTAAACAAGAAAAAGTAAGATTTAAAGATTTACATGATTGGCTCGCTGTAAATGTTGCCAAACAGCCAGAGCAGGAAATTGTTTTTAATTTACCTAAAAATATATTAAATAGATTTAATTTATATATGATGAATAGCAGATTTAAAAGTACCTGCATAAATAAGTATAGTCATTTAAAGTATGTTGCTCAAAATCTTAGAAATTGTTCTGCTGGATATAAAGATAGAATATCGGAGAAGTTACAGCTTGTTGTAATAAGTGATAATGTGGGAAAACCGAAAATTCTATTGGAAATAAAAGAAAATGCTATTGTTCAAGCAAAACTTTTTAATAATATATCTGTAAAAAATGATATTGTACTAAATAAACTGGTTTTAGAATTTGCTAAGGAAACAAAACTTTATGTAGCGACAACAGATATAGAACAAATAAATAATATAGCAGAAGCTATAGCTTAACATTTTAAACAAAAGAAATTCGATTAAGTCAACAACTAAATAAATAATAAGATAAAATAATATCAGCAGATTATAACTTAGTTTATAATCTGCTATTTTTTATTTATATATTAAGCTAAAAAATCGTCATATGATACAAGAATAAATCTTTCGGATCAATGATAAAATAAATTTTTATCGCTTTTCTATTCGCACTGTAATGTCATTCATTCAAAAAAAACAAGGGTGAAATGTATAGCTTCGCTACCCTTGCTTTTTTCCTTTCTGTCATTATCTAAAGACGTGCGAAAAGCGAAAAAAAATAGTCGCAAGGGAAATATAAACAAAGTGAGGTTTTTATCATGAACAAAGTAATATTAGCTGGAAGACTTACCAAGGATATTGAAATGAGATACACTCAAACAGGAAAAGCAATAGCACGTTTTATTTTGTCTGTAAATCGTAGAGTTAGCAAAGATAAGGAAAAACAACAAGCAGATTTTATTCCGATTATTGTATGGAATAAATTAGCTGAAATATGTAGTAAATACTTAACAAAAGGAAGTCAAATATTAGTCGAAGGACATTTACAAATTAGAGATTATGTGGCTCAAGATGGCAAAAAACATTATATTGCAGAAGTCATTGCTCAAGAACTTGAATTTATGGGGTCGAAAGTTACAGCAGGAAATGAACAACTTCAAAATCAAGAACAAAATATAAGTCAAGAGGAAATCACTCAAGATACTGCAACAGATGAAGAAATACCTTTTTAATTAGTAACTGAAATAAAAGAGCCGTGCTAGTTAGTTCTAGCACGACTTTATAAGGAGTGTAAAAAATGTGCATGATTTTGTATATAAAAGGCAATAATCAAGAGAAAGTATATAGCTTTAAACTTGATAGAAGAAATGTGAATAGTTATTTTCACAAAGCATTGAAATTTTTATATCAAAATAATGGAATTGTTTTTGTAAAATATAAAAAACAACATACTGTAAAACTTGTTTGTTTAGCTGAAGGTTATACCATTAGTATTACTGGAAATGATTGAAATACACAGGAATTACAAGAATAAGTAATCTGCATTTACTTATTTTTATAATTCCTCGTCTTCATCTAAAAGTCCATGGTCTCTTAAATCTTGAATATAAGCATCTTGTTCTTCTTTACTCAAGGAATTAAACCATTCATCAAATTTTTCAGCATCTTCAATTTCTTCATCAGACATAATCGCTCCACCAGAGCCATCTTCAAAGATAACATATTCGTCATCTTGATATACTACTTTTTTACTTTTTGTCATTGATTATCACCTCTTAAGCATAATTACATACCAACAATCTTTCCTAAAGCATTAATTTTATTTACAGCAATTATATCATCAATCATTTGTTTTGTTAATACTGTATCTACAGGATATGTTTTATTGTTTATAGTAAGTGGTTCTTTTAAAGTTTTACCTAGAAACATTTTATAGGTCAAATTCAAATTTTTGTCATTAATATTTTTTTCATTTTTAGTATTTTGCTTTGTGCTTTGAATTACTGTAGCTTTTTGTATAGGTTCATCTTGTTTAGTTATGACATTATCTATTTTTTTAGTAGATATTACTTCGGTGTTATCAGTATTTTTCATGATTGTATAATCTTTAGCAAAAATATTGATATCTTTAACATTAACGGTTTTCTCGTAAATTATTTTGCAGTTTAAGATATTGCCTTGTTCATCAATAGTATATTCTGTTACTGTTCCGCATTTTTTACCACCACTAAGGCAAATTGTGTTTAAAATATTAATTCTATCTTGCAAGATTTTTTCAAGGTCTAGGTTGAAATCTTTGTACGAGATAATATCTTTTGATGACATAACTAAAATATTATCTTCATTGATTGAGGAAATTTTTTCAAAAGGAATTACACGTAAGGCTTTATAAAAAAGTTTATCCTTAGTTATACCCAGAGCTATTACTTTTTTATTTTCGCCATCAATGATAATATCACTGACTGTACCAAGTTCAATTCCTTCTGTAATACTCATTACTGATTTTAATAATTGTTTGCTTTCATATGTAGTCATTTGAACAACTTCTTTCTTTTTGTATTTGTAGAGCTATTAGGCAATCCATTTTTATCAAACATGATATTTTTACATTTTGGGTAATTATCACAACCCCAAAAGATTTTATTATTCTTACTAATATTCTTTTTCATATATCCTTTTCTACATTTATTACAATGAATTAATACAGGTTTATCATCTTTATCTGAAAAAATTCCTTTTTTACATTTACCATCTTCAGCAGTAGAAAAGTTTTTACATATCCAATATTTAAGATTGGTCTTCTTAGAAATAACTGGTCGCAATATACTATGACAATATGGACATTTTGGCATATCTATATCAAGTTTTAAAGTTTTAGTTTGCTTGATAGCTTCGTTAATGATTTTTATTTGCCCACCTAAAAATTTTTGTACATCACCCGTACCTTCAGCAATTTTACTAAGTTCATTTTCCCATATAGCCGTTATGTCTGGCGTTTTTAGAAAATGTGGTAATATTTTATAAATACTTTCTCCGTATTTAGTAGGAATAAGATTTTGTTTATCTTTTGCTATAAAATTCTTGTCTAGTAACTTTTCAATGATTGACGCTCTAGTAGCTTCAGTACCAATGCCAGATACATTTTTTAATATTGCTTTCACTTCAGGGGCTTTGACAAATTTATCAATTTTTTTCATAGCTTCAAGAAGTGTAGCTGGTGTAAATCTTTTTGGTGGTTTAGTTATTCCTTCAGTAATATTTGAATTAATAAATATTACTTTATCATCTTTATGACATATAGGAAGAATATTTTCTTCATCATTATGGTTTGCTTTATATAATTTTTTTCCAGCCTAAATCTAAAATAGTTTTACCTGTAGCAGTAAAGATATAATCGTTACAATTAATTTTGATATCAGTTTTGTTGTAGATATGAGCAGGATAAAATTGAGCAATATAACAAGTGGATATTAGTTTATAAATATTTTTTTCTGTTTCAGATAAATTGTTTATATCACATTGTTTAGCTGTTGGAATAATTGCATGATGAGCTGTTATCTTTTTATCATTCCATGCTTTACTTTTTAGTTTAGGATTAGCTTCTTGTATTAATGTTTTAAAATTATCATCAATATTAGAAAGTGTATTTAAAATTTCTGTAGCATTATCAAATTGATTTTCAGGAAGATAACTACAGTCTGAACGTGGATAAGTAGTTAGTTTCTTTTCATAAAGTGATTGCACAGTATCCAGTACTAATTTGGGTTCATAATTATATTTCTTACCTGCTACAAGTTGTAATTCAGATAAAGAATAAGGTAAAAGTGGGTATTCTGTTTTCTTCTCTACAGTATAATCTGAAATAATAGCTAAAGGATTTTTCTTGAGCTTATTTTCAATATCTTCGATTAAGGTTTTATCAATTACATAATCATTTTCTTTTATTTCGTCAGGAACTTTCAACTTAGTTTGTATCTCATCTTTATTACTTTTAAATATAGCAGTCAGTGAATAATACTTAGTAGCATTAAATTGTCTGATTTCATTTTCTCTTTGAACTACCAATGAAAAAGTCGGTGTCATAACTCTACCAATATTAATGCTAGTGGTTAAGCCATTATCTTTGCCTATTAGTGTATAAGCTCTAGTTAAGTTAATCCCAATTAACCAATCTGCTCGTGTTCTAGCTTCCGCAGAGATATATAAATTATCAAATACACTATCATCTTTTAGATTATCTAGTGCATATAAAATAGATTTTTCATCAAGAGCGTTTAATAAAATTCGCTTAACAGGTTTTGTATTATTAAGATGAATTAAAGTTTCACGAATTAAGAGTTCACCTTCACGGTCTGGGTCGCCAGCGTGAATTATTTCATCGGTATTTTCTATTAATTTTTTAATAACATTAAACTGTTTAACACAATCATCTTTTATTTTGCGTTGCCAGTTTTGCGGAATTATGGGCAAGGTATCAAATGACCATTTTTCATATTGAGGATCAAGTTCACTTGCAGATTTTAATTCTAATATATGTCCAAACTGCCAAGTGACTACATCATTTCCAACACTTATAAAGCCATCAGAACGTTCTAGTGATTTATTATTTTTATTAGATAAAACTTTGGCAATTTCCATCCCCATAGAAGGTTTTTCAGCTATGAATAATCTCATAAATCTTCCTCACTTTTATCAACATTTATCGTCATGTTATCTATTGATTTGTCATCTAAGAGCAGTTCGGTATTTTCTCTATCGGGAGATACTTCATTTTCTTCTTTTAGTAAAATATCTTTCTGCTCGATTATAGTTTGAGCAACTTTATTGGCATTTAATTTTTTTATGTCAACTTTATTATTCTTTAAATTTAAAGCAAATTCCTGAGCTTCTAAAGTGAATATTTCTTCTTCGGTTTTACAAATTTCTTTGTCGACTTCTTGAAGTTTATTTCTTTTTTCTATCAGAAATTTTTGCATTCTATTAATAGACTTTATAATATCATTTTTTTAGTATTTAATCCTATTAATCTAAATTCGCATCGTTTTTTTCTGCCTTCAAAATCAAGATTTTCTAGCACTTAGTTCGCCTCGCTTTTTGTCTAAAAAATGCTAATTGTTCATCAGTGAGTAAATTTGCTTTTAAAGATATGGCTATACCAGTGATAACATCTTTATCAATGTTTTCTGGAGTACCTACCTCAGAGAAAATTTTAGTTATAAGTTTTAGTCTTTTCTTAATCTCTTTTTGTTGCATACAATCTATTTGATATTGTAAAAACTTCTGGTTTTTCTCATTATCTTTAATTTGTGCAGTTATCTTAGCTAATTGTGTTTGCTGATTAAAGAGCCTTTGTTTAGTATCAACTTCAATATCCATATATTAATAATATGCCTTATGATAGAATACGTAAATACAAACGCAATGAAACGCAATAGAACGCAATGAAACGCAATAACACAAGAATAACAAATAATGGTACAATAAAACTAAGATTTTGAAGAATGTTCACTTTACCGTTTATTTTCATAAACGGACACAACTTGAAAAATCTAAGGATTTTTGCCACTCGCAAAGCTCGTTGAACTGAAAGTTAATAAAGAGGATTTTTACAATATTTTAAAACTAAACTTAGCAAAAGGAGGTGTAAAAAATTGGCTTTTTATCATTGTTCAATCAAAACTTCTAAGGACAAAAAGGTAATTTCATTCCTGGAAAGAAACACGCAGATTATATTAATCGTGAAGGCGAATACAAAGACTATGACAATAAAGTTGGCTTGGCTCATGCTGAATATATTAATCGTGAAAAAGATTTTGCTCGTCAAGAATTTTTGAGAAAACATGGACAATGTGTATATAAAGCCAATAAATTACCTAAGTGGGCAAAAGGAAATCCTTCAGAATTTTTTAAATCCGCTGACGTCTATGGAAGAAAAAATAAAGCTTCTTATCGTGAGTTTGAATTAGCTTTGCAAGAAGAACTTACGTTAGAACAAAATATAGAAATTGTAAATACTATACTAAATAACTGTGAATATTTTCAAGATAAATATTATGCTGTAGCCATTCATGATAAACAAGCAGCTTTAGATAGTAATAAACAACAAATACATTGTCATATCATGGTCTCTGACAAAATGATTGACGATATTGAAAAAACTAATGAACGACCACCAGAACAATTTTTTAAAACATATTGTCGTGTGAATACAGATAAAGGTGGAGCAAAAGTAGATAGATATTTTTCTAAAGACAACTTTGGTAAAAACTTAACTCACTTTAGAAAATATTATTGTGATGTAACTAATGCCGTTTTTAGAAAATATGGTATAGATAAAACTATTGACCATAAAAGTTTAAAAATGCAACGTGAAGAAGCTTTACGTAATGGTGATTATGTACGAGCTGAAATTTTAAATCGACCAGCAGAACAGTATATAGGAACGATTGCTTCTTATGATAAAAATGACCCTACTGTGCAAAAACTTTTAGAAAAGAGAGCCTATATTGCTGAAAGAACTAATCTTATTTTAGCTGCTAGTGAAACAGAAAAAAAATATAAAAGATACAATACTGATTGATAAAATTAACAGCAGTATTAAAGAAGCTAATGATGTTATTGATGAAAGATGTAACACGTTAGAATCTAAAGTAGCTGATATTTCTATACTAAAGAATGATATTTTATTTTTGTTGAATCAAATAAAAGAAACAAGTAAAGATGTATTGTCTTTTGAAGAAGCAAAAGCTTTAGCTAAGTATGATTTAATGACTAAAGATGAAAAAGCTTTAACTAATAAATTGCTCAACTTCAACCAAAAATCCATAGAGTTACAAAATAAAATAGTTAATACAGATAATGATAAAATCAGACAACAATTAGATAATGAATTAGAAAAAACCAATAAAGCCATTAGTGCTTTAAAAGTTCAACTTCGTCCAACAAACAAAAAATTTACCCAAAGTGCGTTCAAAGCTAAAGTAACTAAAAAGGCTAATTATTTATTACTAGAGAATGCACCTCTTAGAGAAAAATTAGAGTTATTAAAAGATAAATTAGATGTACAAACAGCTAATTTAAAACAAATTTTAAAGGAAAATATTATAAACTTACCAGCACAAAGTTATTCAGCTAAAGAAGTAAAAACTATTTTAGATAACCTTGTCATTGATGTTAAAAATAGTCTTGAATATAAGCAACAAGAATATAAATCTTTAACATCAAGAGTTATTTCACCACAACGAGCAAGAGAAATGGCATATAATGTTGCTACTAATCATAAATATAGAGAACTTAAAGAAGCAAAGCGACTTATTGCTAAAGAAAAAATTAAATTAGAACAAGAAGCCAAACCATTAATCAATCAGTTAGAATATGTTCAAAAATTTGATGATAGTTATTCATTAAACCAAGTTAAACAACAACTTCAACCATATATAACAAAATATCACGAACTAAATGTTAAAGAGCAAGATGTTTTTACTAAGTTTAATGAGCTTGAAGTTTTTATCAATGCTCCAGAACAGCAAGAAAAAATTAATAGTATTATCGAGGGTATTTTAACTAAGAATAGTCCTATAAAATATCAGTGCGATAGCTTAAGAGGTCAAATTTCATCCTTAAAAATAGAGCTTAAAGAATTAAAAAATTTATCCGTTGGTGTTAATAATCAAGTTCGCTTAGATAAAAATACAAACTTCAAATATTCCATTAAATTACAGACAGGGACTACTTCTGTAGCTAATATTTCTGGTGGTAGTATAAGTAGTTCTGATACGATTAAACTGTTAGCTCAAGCATTTAATGGTGTTGAAGGAGCAATTCCTTTAGTTGCTAAAATAGATGAGCAAACTGATGAAGTCTTAGATTATAAACATTTAAATATTGTAGATAAACGAGCCAAAAGAAGTAATGCTATATTAAAAGAATTTTCTTAAGCTTAGTTTATTAATTTTGAAAAGGAGTTTTGTATTATGAATGAAATGGCAGAAATAGGACTATATTTAGCTTTATTTATGACAATAATGGTTATTTTGATAGGTGTTAATTTATATAGATATACTAAAGAACGTAGGTTTAAAAATAAAGCTTCATATATGCTTAGAATGATTGATACTTCATTAGATTATTATGCTAATTGTCATATTGTTGATGGTATTAAAACATATCCTGAAAGTCTTAACGACATACGGGAAGAATTAGTAAAACACAGCTTTAACTTTTATTCAGAGTTTTGTATACAAAAAGATTTTATGTTAGTATATGTTCCTACAAAAATAAATAATAAAATAGCGCAATATACATTAGCTATAATAAACACTAATTGTCAAATTTTCTATAGTAATCGAAGCACTGGTGGTGAAAATGAAATTATAAAATTTATCTCTAAAGAAGATAATAATAATTTGAAAAGATACGATGCTATTTCCAAATATTTTATAAATAGAAGAATCTTTCTGTTTTTTTATATGCTTTTTATAGCTATATTCTTTTTTATGATTTATAGCAATGTATTAATTAGCAATGAAATATATTTGATAGCTTGTTTATTATTAGTTAATCTATTATTAAGTTTTTTTTACTTTGTGTATAAAGACCTTTTTTGTAATGAAATCTTAGCTAATGAAGTAAGTCTATTTATTTCTTTCAATCAAATTAAAACAAAAGCTTCTACTAAGTAATGAATATCAAGAGGTGTTTTTTTGTTAAAAAATATATTTGCAAAAAATTTAATAGACTTATTAAAATCGAAAAATATGACAAATCAAGATTTAGCAAATTATTTAAATGTTACTCGTCAATCAGTGTCATGATTCACAAAAGGAAATATACTTCCTTCTACTTTTGGTTATAAAAATATATGATGAACATTATTATGAATTTCGTTTAAATGTTGATTTATTAGTTATGGCTGCTAGTAAATTGATATTATTAGAAGAAAAATATATTAATTCTAACCAAGAATTAAGTTTAATAAAAAAGGAAAGCTTTTTATTAAGCTTTCCTTTTTTATTAAATATTTTTATTAGCTTCGTCTTAGCCTTCTTTGTTGTAATTTTTTCCAAATATTTCTACATGTACAACAAATATCTTTATCAATATTTAATAACTCCACAAGAATTTTATTATCCACTAAATCTAATACTTTTTCAATATTATCGTTATTTCTGATAAGATTATCGATCTCTTTTAGAAGTTTTTTTCTAAATATAGGATTAATGTATTCAATTTTAGGAAGTAAGATATTACTCATTTCGCCTGGAAGAATTTCAAGAACACCACCGCCGTAACTTCTACCACAAATTTCAGTAAATGCAAAAGAAATACTATTATAATAAGAAAGTAAAACATTTTCTGGCTCTACATCATCATTAAATTTTATTCTGTGCATAGTATCTGTTGACACTGAATCACAAGCATTTAGCACAAATTTTGGATAAAGATTACTTCTTCGTAGAAAAAAAGCATCTGGAATCCAAACAGAAGGAACAATATACCATCTATCACGAATTGAGCATTTATAACCTTTATGCTCATTATTACTTTCACCAGCTAAAATATAAATTTTTGTATTCTTGAGGATAGTTCTCATATGGAATGTTAGGAAAATAAACTAAACGAGCAGATTTACCTGTAGTTTATTTAAATTCCAATCCTCCTTAGTAAAATAAATTCCACGTGTATGAGAACTACGTCCAATTAAAGGTAATGTTGCATTTTTTAGTTTATAATGATTTGTTGTTTCTTCTGTGATAGAAAAATAATTATTATTTCCTGTTGTAATTCCTACATTAATACGTCCATATTCAGAAAATCTGGCAAAACGATTATCTAATTTTAATTGTTGAATTAGTTTTATTTCACGATTATTAATAAAGTATTTTGTCCATTTTTCTTTGACGTGTTGCACTGGTTGAAAATCATTGGCATCTAATTTTAAAGTATCAAATTCATTTAAGTTATCCATTTCAATAATACGGATACCATTTTCAGTATTTCCTTTTTCCCCTATAAAGACAATGATTTCTTGCTCAATATTAGGAAAAACAAGTTGCTTGAATGTGATGAGTGTAATCTTAGATAAATGATTTGTTAAATAAAGGCGAAGATCTTCCGCATAAGCCACTTGTAGAATTTCAGCAGGAATTACAAATGCAATTTTTCCCTTTTTTGATAGTAATTGTACACATGATACCATAAATGCTACCCAAACATTAATTAACTTATTAGATTTCATTCCATGTGAAGTTAATATCTGAGCTTGGCAATCTCTTTGACTTTTCTTTAAGTACTGATAACGAATATAAGGAGGATTTCCTATAATTAAATCATAAGTTTTTTTATTTAAATTCTCTTTATAAAAATCAAAGAAATCTTGATTTAACACTTTTACTTGTGATATATCTTTATATTTTTCAGATACTTTCATGGCTTCTGATGTTTCGATTTCAACTGCTTCGAGTTCATTAATATTATTAAGTAATCCAATATTTTTCAAACTATCTAAAAAAACACCATCTCCACAACTAGGTTCTAATACTGTTTTTATGTTTTTAGATGCAAAAAACTGTACCATAGCATTTGCTAATTTATTTGGTGTATAATATGCACCTCTTATTTTTTGTTTTGAACTGTTCTCTTTAAGTTTCATTAAATTAACCTCACTAAAATTCAAGACGATAAACTCTTTCAATTAAGTCTTGAATTTTTTTTATAAGAATAGTCTTTTCATCTTGTAATATTGTAGTAACATGTTTCGATGGATTATGCTTAAGTTCTGCATTTATACTATAAATTTTACGACTAGCAACAACTACATTATCATGAATTTCTTTTTGTTTTTTATTACTAAAATCTAATTCTACAAATGGTAAAGTTGAGAGTGTAAAAGTGCCTCTTGCTGTGAAACCATTTTCAAAATCACTTCCAATGATTTTTAGGATTTTTTCAGTAATTGGATTTGATAACCATGCTTGGATATATTCTAAAGCATAAGGACTATTCTTCTTTTTAGAAACTGCACAATATCCAGCAGTTCCACCAGAGGCAATCAAAATATCATTAGTATCTAAAATATACATTGGTTCTTTACTCAATATCCCTACAATCAACTTAGGTGTATTAATAAAAGATGTTAACGCTTGTGTTCTTCCATACTGATACCAAGTGTTAGCATTAGCGTGTGGAACATCTCTAACACCCTTATTAGATACACATTTTGGAACCAAGCGGTCGTAACAATCTTCTAAATATGCAAATGTTCCTGGAAAATATGTTTTCATATACTCAATATCAAATAATTGCCCCTGTTGGTCATAAGGAAAAATAATCTGTTTATCAGTTGTTAAAATACTATATGTGTTTAATCCCTTTTCTATTTTTTTTGTAGGCTTAAAATATGGACGTAGGATTTTCCGTTCAATTTGATAGTGTTTTTCATTTCGACAAATTTCAACTGTAACATCATTTTCCTTTATAATTTCATTTGTTGAAAACCAATAGATAGGAACAGGTCGTTCGGCACTGGTTTGAATTCCATTAAAAATTTCAACATATTTTGTAATTGGAACAGAAACCTGATCTAGATGTTGAAGCATTGTTAAAAAATTTAAAATCAGTTGTAAGTCTCCAGGGAAGTTTATTTAAAATAGAAAAATCAAATTCTACAGAATTAATCTTTTCACCAAGCCACAATTTATTAACAGAATCTACACATGTATAATAAAAATTTTTTTGTGGAGTTTTAGATAAAAGAAGAATAGAGCTATAGATCGTTTTATCTTCAAATAATTGTATATCACCAAAGTCATCTAGATTTATTAAATATTGACCTTGTGCAATTAAGTCTCGTAACTTTTCTCCTGCTTTAATTTTAAAAAATTTGTTTGGCACAATGTAGCAAATATAACCTGAATATTTTATCTTTCTTATTGCCTGTTCGATAAAAATAAAATATTTATCAAATTGTTGATATGATGTTTTATATTTTTTTTATAAATTTCAAATTCACTAGTAGGAAGAAGAGCGTGCATTTCCTCTGTACTAACATAAGGAGGATTACCAATTATTACATCAAAACCTTCTCCATTATTAATTTTTCCCCAATTAAATGGAACAAGTTCAAATCTTTGTTTATCTACTCCAGTGATTCCTTTTAATTCTCTTTCACTAACCAAAGCATTTCCAAAAAAAATATTTGTATTCAGATTTGGTAAAATAGGAATAATCTCTTCAACAGAAGGCGTGGTTTCATTTTCAATCAATTTAATAAGAAGCGAAAATTTTGCTACTTCTACTGCATGAATATCAATATCAATGCCATAAATACAAGAACATAAAAGTGCTTTCTTTTCCTTTAAAGGTAATTTATACAAATTAACACCGATTTCCTCTAAATGATTTTGTTGTCCATTATTTAAATACCATTGAATACAATAATTTTGCAAATATGAAAAAGCTTCTTCAAGGAACACTCCTGAACCACAGGCAATATCAGCAATTTTAAGCTTAATAACTCTTTAGGTGTTTTATTTTCACAAACTTTACTTAATGTTTTTTCAATCATATATTTAACAATTTCTGTAGGAGTTGTTACTACAGAACGATTAAGGCATTCTTTTTTTGTTTTAAACCGATAGTTTTATTTTCTAATAAAACTAATTGTTCTGTTAAAAATAATTCATAAATTTTACCTAATAAATGAGGCTCAATAATATTAAAAAGATAAGGACTTTGAGGATAATATAATCCTTTAATTATATCTACAATGATATCACAAGAAAGATCAAAAATAATATCTTCTCCTGAAAATATTCCCGAATTATATCTTCGATCAGCATTTTTAAATAATTGTTCTAAGCTTTCTTGTAATTGAGTTTTATCTGTAATAGTTTCTTTTAATTTATGATACAAAGGTAAATTTTTATCCTCACAAATTCTAAGAAAAACAATTTGATTAATAAATTCTTGTACAACATCATTTAAAACTTCTAATGAAGAATATCGCCCACCTTTAGCATATAATTCATTACTCAATGCAATACGCCAACTATTAATTTGTGATAAAAATAATTCATCAACTTGTTTTGTTTGATTACTAGATTTTAGAATGTTTTCCTCTGTATATTGATCAAACATACCAGAATATACAGCATCTTTAGAAATCAAATTATGGATTTCTTCTAATTTATCTACATATTCAGTGTAATGATAAAGACGATACCGTGCAACCGTACAATTATCGTTTTCTTGTGGAAAATAACAAGTATCATATATTGCTAAAAACTCAAAATTAGTTAAAATTGCTATTTTATGTTTTGCATTCCAACCATATTTTCTTGTTTGAATAGCAGGTGTATTAATCTTAGTAATGTCAATTGCAGGTTTTTTAGCTTCAATAAAAAACTTTGCAACACCTCTAAGTGTCATAGTATAATCTGGACGATCTGAACGAGAAGAATAATTTTCAGCTATAACTTCTCTATATTGAGGAGCAACTCCATTTTCATTAGCTACATCCCAACCTAAAATTTTAAGTAAAGGGTCAATAAATTCTATACGACAAGAATGTTCATTATATCCTTTTTGTATATTTTTATAAAAATCTATATTTTTATGAAATTGTTCAACTAATTTTTGAAGTTTAATTTTTACTGGTGTTATTTATCATTTAGCTTTACCTTTCGTTTGCTTTTAGTAGGCTTTTCTATATTATTTGGAATAATCCAAATTCTACTTAGTCGAGTAGCTCCAGGAATTCTATTATTTTTACATAATATTTGTATTTGACGTGGAGATACGCCCCATTTTTCAGAAGCTTCTTGTACTGTGATATAACCATTCATTTTCTAATACCTCATTAGATAAAATATAAAAAGTATTTAAATTATATTCGTTTAAACGAAATATGTCAATTTAGAATACAATGTTGTTTTAAGTAAAAAAGGAAAGCTTTATATAAGCTTTCCTTTTTATCATATTTCTTAACGAGTAGATGATTTGGGATGTTTCCAATAAAGTTTTTTACAATGTGGACTACAAAACTTTTTTCGTTTATCTTTTATACTTTTAATTGTTACCAATACACGACATTTTTCACAATGAAATTGTCTTAATATTGGCTCATTATCCTTTAGATTAGAAATTCTTTTTGGCTTATTATAATATATTTTTTTGTAATGTACTTTTCGACAATGGACACAACAATATATTTGATAACTAAAATTTGATTCAAAGATTTTTTGACAAACAGGACAGATTTTTTTCATAACTTAATTTCTTTAGATATAATACCTTGTTCTTTTAGCGTATTAAAATGGTCTTGCATTGTCATCATTCCAGGTGTTGATTTCATAATGTTTATAAGGCTTGTATAATCTTCATTTTTTATACAATTAATAGTAGCGTCATTGCGTAATAGGATTTCTAAACAAAGAACTTTATGCTCTTTAGTGGTAATTAATTTTTGTGCTATTATAGCTTGAAATGTATTAGCCAGTAAATTTTTTAGTTTAAGTTTTTCTTCATAGTTTGTTACTCTATCTAACGCATCAATAATATTGTCTGCATGCAGTGTTGTAATTACTAAATGACCAGATTCTGCGGCAAATAAAGCTACCTTTATATCTTCAAGTGTTCTAAGTTCTCCGATCATAATTACATTGGGATTTTCACGCATACTAGCTTTTATACCTTGAGCAAAACTCGTAATATTTTTACCTAAAAGAATTTGAGAAATAATAGATTTTTTATCTTCAAAAGTATATTCAATAGGATCTTCTATTGTTATTATGTGATAATTATACTTTTGATTAATCGCATCTATAATTGAGGCAATAGTAGTGGATTTTCCAGAACCAGTTGGACCAGATACTATAATCAATCCTGATTTTATATCTGTTAATAATTTAATAGATTCGGGTAGTCCTAAAACATCTAATGAAGGAATTTTATCTGGAAGTAATCTTATAGCTATAGCCATACCTTTAAAAGTTTTATAAAAATGACATCTGCAATTAATATTAATTATATTAATAAAAAAATCTAAATCATTATCTAAATCATCTATAGTGAGTTGTTGTTGAACTTTTTCTAAGAAAGATATCATTTGAGAATCTTTTATAAAGTTATCCTCTAACATTTCAATTTTTCCTAAACTATTTCTGATATAAGGATACATGTTTTCTCGTATAAATAAATCTGATGCTTTATGTTGATAAGCTTTTATGATTAATTTAGATATTTTATCTTTGACATCTGTGATACAGTTCATAATAATTTATCCTATCTAGTTAATTTTTGTGTTTGCTTTTTGATTTTCTTTAATTCATTTTGAATGAAGTTTCTTTTTTTAGTAATTGATTTTTTATTTTGTAATTCAGGAAAATTTCTTTTTAGAGCATCTTCAATGATTTTTACTTCTGAAGTATGTTTATTTTTAAGATTTTGACTTAAATATTCTTGTAGAGATAACTCTATTTTTCCTTGTCCTAAAGTATTCATGACTAAATTTTTAGCTTCTTCATTACTTATTTTGACAGGTGAAAATTTAGTGATTACAGGAATTATTTTATCTTGTTTAAAGCCTTTATTGATTAATTCTTTTATAACTTTACTTTCACTATCTTTATTCCATAAAATATTGTTGTTCATATTATCTACTATTACTTTTTTACAAGTTAGGATATATTCTTCAGCAATATTTTTTATAGCTACATCTTCGACTTTCATTTGAGCTAATTTTTCCATATTGAATAGCGTATGAGCATTTTTAAGCGTTAGATTTATTTCCTCAGTTGATGGTTTAAGTGGTGAATATTTGACCATAAGAGAGGCTATTTCTCCATCCGTATGACCTTTTTCTAATAACCTACTTGCTATGATTAAATCATTATTGGATTTTTGGTATAATTCTATTTCTGCTCTATTGGATAAAATTCTATTTTGCACCTGTAATTGTCTTAATTTACTGGCTTCTTTTAGATATAAATATTTAGGATCATTACTTAGTTTTGTCATAAATTCAGGGAAATTTCTGATGCGATTAAGACGAATGAATGAATCATAAGTCGTTTGTATTTTAATAAATATGGATTTTTGTATTGCTTCATTGTTGCCTTGATTTTCATTTACAGAATTTTTTATATCGTCTTTGGTGTATAAAGATTCTGTTGCTAAATTTTTAGTTGCTAATTGTTCTTCAATATCTTGTTTTGCTTGCTTAGGATTTAAGATATTTTGTATTTCTTCAGTTTCTAGTTGTAATGGAGAATATTTTTCTACAGCAGAGAATATTTCATCAGATTTAAAGTTTTTTTCTAGTAATGTCTGTATAATATTCTTTTCTAGATTTTTGTTTATAGCATCTTTATATGGAGTATTTTCAATATCGATATGAGCAATCATATCGTGATAGGTTTCAAGATAAGCTTTTTCTACAGGAGTATATGGTTTATCTTCTATTAATACATATTGTATAGCTTCAAGACGATGAGCATATTCTTCAAAAAAAGCTTCATCTTTTTGAGCTTCTTGTTGTTTCTTTATACATATTTCTTGTAGTTTCTCATCTTGCCAATTAGTAGGTGAATTTTCTTTTATAACTTTAAATATGTCTTCCTCATTAAAATCTTTATTTAATAAGGTTTTAGCTATTTTGTAATCTATTTGAGAAAATTCAATGTTTTGTAGATTATTCTTATAAATAGCTATGGCTTTTTGATATAGGGAAAAATAAGCATTTTCAATAGGGTTTAAATCATTGCTATTAGGATTATAATAGATAATTTGTTCTAGTTTTTGGGCAAATTTGGTGGCTTCTTTTTCGGTAAGAGGTTCATTAGTATTCAAGGCAATATTTTGAGAGTCTGGTTGAACATTATTTGTTTCTTGATTAATATTTTGTGGAATGTTTTCTCTAGCTTTAGCAATTTTTTGTGTATTATTTTGATGTAAGTCTTCACTATAAACATTTTCTGCTAATTCTTCTGCTGGTGGTTCAGATGCTAATAAACTAGCCCAATTATTATCTTGTTCATTCATGGTGTTCGCTCCTATAAATCATTTTTAAATATTATCTAGATAAACTTTTATTTTGGCTTAACTTAGTTATATTTTTTAGTTCTTCAGTAGGCATATTTACTGGAGAATATTTTATTATTGCTTGCTTAATGTCAAATACATTTTTGCCTTTATTTTGCAATTCACTAACAATTTTTTTTGTTGAAATCTTGTTGCCAAATATCATCATGTTCTTTTAATAAATTTTGAGCCATTTTTAAATATAGCTGTGTAGTAGATATGCCATTTTGTTTAGGTTTAAAATTTTTAATGATAGTTAATTTATTTGTATCTATTTTATTTTCATTATTAGATAATGTTTGCTCTTGTTTTAACCCTATCATATTAGTTTCAATATACTGCATAGCTTTTTCAGCTTCGCTTGCAGCTCTAAATAATTCATTAGGATCATCTTGAAGTGCTTTTATCCAACTTTGTAAATAAGCTACGTGATTTTCATAATGGTTTTTATCAAAGTTAATATTATATTTTTGAGCTAAAAACATAGATGTAAGTTCAGCACGTAATTCTTCTTTGGCATATATAGTATTTCCAAAGCCATCATTTTCAATTAATGTTTTTCTATTAAGTCGATTTTTTGCTCCAGTGCTATGTGCTATTTCGTGAGCTACTGTTGCATAGAAGTTATTTAGAGTCTTAAATCTTTCTTTAGAAACTACATGAATTTCATCGTTACTGGGTGAATAGTAATTTTTACTATCTTGGTCATAATAAATTTTAGCTTCACTATGTTGTATCATATCTTCCATAGATTTAATGGTATCTTCATGATGAATCTTAAGAGGTATTTCTTTTTTTATACCTTCAACCTGAGAAGCATTAAATACTACATAATTTTTTACTATTGGATAATCTAATTTAACATAGGCAGGTACTTTTTTACCTGTTTCTTCATCAATTACATATACTTGTTCTTTTTTCTTAGTATTAGGATTTATTTCCATAATAGGTTTAGCATATTGCCAATATTCTATGTGAATTCCTTTTGCACCCTTTTGTATTTTTGCACCTAATTCTTGGGCTTGTTTAAAGGTAGTCCATCGACTATCTTCAAATCCAAAATGTTTAGCAGCTAGAATTAATCTAATATTATTAATACCATTATAATATTGGTCTTTCCCTTGCAAAGATTTTAAAAGATTTCGAGGTCGTTTACTAATATAACCGCTATCCCAAAAGAATGGTTTACCAGATTGTATATCTTTAATAACTTGTTGTACTAATTCATTTCTTTGTTGTTGAATCTTTTCTGGAAGTGCCATTATTATTCACCTATTTCTTGTTCGTCATTTAAAATTTCTTCTATTTCTTCTTCAGTAAGTACATCATCATCAGTTGAACCACCATATGTTTTAAATTCTTTAAAACTTTCAGCTATTTTTCTTAATTTTTCATCCATTATTATTACCTACCTTTTTATTGAGTTCGTTTTCAAATTTTTCAAGTGATTATTTATAATTTGTCTCTTCTTTATATCTGGTAAATCTTTTATTTCTTTAAATTTATAAGCTATACATAAATCCTTTAGCTCTTTTTCAGAGAGTTTTCCTTGTTTTACATGATAAGCAATAAATTCTTCCAAGTTTTTAGCTCTGTAAATAGATTGTTGATTTATGTATTTCATTAAACTATAAGCGTCATTTGACATAAATACTAAATAATTAGGAAATTTAGCAATTAATGCTCCTATTTGTTTATTTTCTAAAAGCGTCATGCTAGGTTTATAGGGCAATTTTAATCCTAAGCAAATTTGCATACGACAAAGTTCAATCCTAAATCGATCTTTTATATATCTAATATTTTTAGAATCTACCCCATATCCTTCCATGCCTTTTTGATTAACTCTTCCTGGTTTAGTAGCAGCTTTTACTAAATAACGTAAAAGTTCGCTGTAATATTCTCGTTCGTCGTTAAATCTATCTTTTGTAGGCATATGAATTTCATCTTTTTTTATAGAATAAAAACCTATATTATTATGAGAATCTTCAATGATTTTCATATTCATGTTATAGGCTATATTTTTGATATATTCTATAGCATCAATTTCATTTTCTGGATAAAAGAATTGATGTTTTCCCTGTAACATTTGTTCACTAAATATATTATTTTCGTAAGTGTGCCAATTATTTGTTTTATTTTTATAAAATTTAGTATAAGTTTTATTATTAGGTGATTGTTCTTTTGCATAACCCATATCATATTTAGAGTAGTTTTCTAAAGCTATAGATTTAGAACCTTTTTTGATGTAATAGCCTTTATTTTGAGCGTCTTTATAGGTGATATATCTAAGTGGAATAAATTTATCTTCAGGTTTTTTATAAGACAGTAATTGTGTTAGATTATAACCATAGAATTTTCTACCTGTTCCTAAATCATAAGGTAGTCTAATATCTATGTCTTTTTGTGGATCAAATGGCTGTTGCCAAAAAGCTTTTCCTTCAAACATTTGTTCATAACATCTATAAGCAGTATCACCTCTTAATGTATTCTGTTTATTAGTTTCAAGTTTTTTTATTTTTGTATAAACTTTTTTCATTATTAATACCTTCTTATTTAAAATCAACAAATCCTATAGCTTTAGGTTTTGTATAATTTTCTTTATAGTAATCTGAGGGATTATATGGATCTTCAACTTGCATATTTAATATATTTTGTGTAGTGATTTTTTCTCGTAAAGTACTATCTTCAGTATCTTTTAGCTTAGCTATTTTTAATACTGTTAGCTCATAAATAAGCTGCTGACGATATTTTTCTTCAATATATCTTAAAGTGTCAATTTCTGAATTTTTTTCTTGAGCCTGCATAGTTGTCTCAATACTATTTAAGGATTGGATAGTTTTTAATAGAGCTTGTTTTCTTTCGTCATAACTATTTAAGTCATTTTTAGCATAACTAAGTGTTGTAGCATAAATCTTATTTAGGTAGTTATATTTATCTTTAAGAGAGATATTTTTTTGCTTATAAGGATTACTAGCTATAATGGTTGAACTGTTATATAACATATTATCTATATCTTGCAAATTTATATCTTCAGTGTAATTTATTCTATCTTGTATATCGCTAAATAATACAGGGATATCTTCGTTAGTATCATTAGAGTGTTTTAAATCATTGCTTTTGGTATCAAAAAGTGTAATGTTTTGTAGCATATCTATATATGTTTTTATTGTAGAAATAATATCTTTTTTACTATTAATTACATCATGTACTTTATATCCTTGAGCTGCTAAATCTTTTAGAGCAAAAGGGCTAGGAGCAGAATCTGGAATAGATACACTTGTTGGGGAATAATAATTAGGTGGGTCAAAATGGTTCTGTTATGCCAGGAATACCTGCAAAAGCAATCGATATACTTAGTAATAATATGGTTAATATTGTTAGTAAAAAACGAATAATTTTCATCTAATTGCTGTCCTTTCTTTAAAATCTAAATCCTGATGAACCAAACATATTTTTTATAGCTTTAGATACTTTTCCTCCGACAAACGTCATGATTAAGATATAAGCAAATATTTCTAAGGCTTTTATTACATCAAATGTTGGTGCTGGTGCTACTTGTCCTGCTCGACGAAAGACATCATCAGCATAAGCATCACCACTGCCTATGTTGCCTTCTCCACCATGCCATGCTTCAGCTACAGCACGCCAATTACCATATTGTTGGTAATATTGAAGCATTTTAAATCTAGCAACGGCATCTTGTCTATCAGGACTCCATGCAGGTTGCATGGTATTTGTATGTGGTGTCCAGCTATAATCTGGAGGTAAATTTGCTTCAGCTACCCAAGCATTCCAATTTTCAAAATTAATTTGATATGCTCCGTATCCATAGCCATCATCAGAATATACAAAATAATCATTTGTAGACTCTTTATCTTTAATAGCTGACATAAAGATAGTTATTGCTTCAACACCTGCATTTTCTAGATTTACTGCTCCTCGATTAGAAGTAGTCATCATATCGCCAAAGTTAAATGCTGTTAACTGAACAGAGATTAAGCTGGCAAAACTATATACCATGCCATATTAAAACCTAAAGAAATTAAACTATTTATGCTATTTCCAGCAAATGACATATGTTTTGTTTGTCTTAATGTGCCGTAAATTAAGTCAAAAATAGCAAAGATAGAAATGATATAAAATTCAATGAAAGCTTTAGCAATCATGATGCCCATTAGGAAAAATAAGATAACAATAGCTATACCTAAGATAAATACAAAGATTATTGCTGCAAGATTTGTATAAATAGCAAAAGCAGAATGAAATGTAGAAATATAATTAAAAAATGGAGCAGTTAGCTGTAGTCCTTTTGTATATTGGTGGGTCTGTAACATTTTGTCCAGCAACTGTAGGGTCTACATTAATTATTTTAGAGCCTACAGTTACAAAGAAGTTTTTTATTGTATTAATTACTATATTTCCCCAATTTTGAATTAAGTAATAAAAAAATGTATAAGAAATTAATTTTTTTATTAGAACTTTAATAGCATCATTTAGTACATAATTATCTGAAATACTGATGATACAAAAGGTAAGCGTAATATCTATTAAGACTACAACCATAAATAGATTTAGCATATAAGGTTTTATATTTTGTATTCCTTCAGTAGATGTAGTTGCTATTTTATCTATAATATCTTTTACTGGAAGTGCAATATCTGCTATTTTTGACCAATCGAAATTGAAAAAGTGAGCATCACTACCAATAAATGATTCTTCTACAGGCATAGTACCCTCTAAAAGAGGTAATGGGTCTGTAACAATAGCTCCATTTACATGAAAATCTATATCATTTAGATGTACCTCAAAATGTAAATGTCCTCCTGTACTATCTCCAACTGGAGAGATGATACCTATTACATCACCTTGATATACTTCTTGTCCTTCATGCAGTCCTTGAATTAATCCAACATCTCCATACAAAGTTCCCATATTAAGCTTTGGATGCCATACTACAATAGCATTACCAAAACCATCTGCTGGACCATAATATCTTATAATGCCATCTGCTGCTGATTGAATAGGCGTTCCGTAATCATAACCGATATCTATACCAGCATGAAATCTTGTATTTCCAGTTATAGGGTGTACTCTATCACCAAAAGGTGAAGTGATTATCCCATCAGGTGCTGGATAAATAAATGGAGTTTGAGCAAAGACTACTATGGGTAAAAAAATGATAAATAAACATAAAGATAAGATAATTTTTATTTTCATTGATATGTCCTTTGACTTAGTTGATAATTCTATGGTAGCATGGAAGTGAATTTTAAAAGTATCGACTTTTGAAAAAATGAAAAAATTTTTAAATCCTTATGTATCAAGGGTTTGCGGACTTAAAGTAATTTTGTGTTCGATGAAAATGAGCAAAAAAAGCTGAACTTTTTGTCAGTAAATAAAAAAACGTGTTCGAATCGAACACGTTAAAAAGTAGTTATATTTGATTTTTTATTTGTGTTTATGAATAATGTGGTCGAATCGAACACATTTAAGTGAGGAATAGATTATGAATAAATATATTTTAATGAATAAAAATATAGCATTAGCTCAAATTATATTATCTGATGATGGTAAAATTTATGATTTATTAGAAATATATAACATAAAAGCTTTTCCTGTAGGTATAATTTGTAATGATATAAAAATGTCTAATAAAGATATACAAAATAACTTAGCAGAGTGGTGGCAAGGTAGGGCAATTCCTGCTAGTAGACAGGGTCTTTTTTCAGTATTACAAGAATTTAATATTGAAAGAAGTTCTATTTTAGCCATGAAATGTTTTGGTCTTAGTTTATCTGACCAATATTGGATAAAACCGATTAATTCTAAGCTAACGTGGGATAAAATCAACTTTTTTAACAATAAGTTTTCTAATGATATTGGAGAAGCCTTTTTTAATCCTAATTTTGTAAAGGAAAGTAATGAAATAGATTTTATAACTCCAGATAATACATCTGATGGTTGGCTTAGAAAAAAATGGATAATCAAAAATGAAAAAAGATGTCTTATTAAAAGTGGTAGTGATCCTTATAGACAAGAACCTTTTAATGAAGTGATTGCATCACTTATAATGAAAAAATTTAAATGTATATCCATATGTTAAGTATGATTTTTTTGTAGACGAAGGACAGGGTATCTGTTCTATATGTGATAATTTTATAACAGAAAATACTGAATTAATTTCAGGTTATGCCTTAGCAAAAACGTATATTAGAGATAAAAACACTTCTATTTATAATCATTATTTAGACATAGCAGACAAAAATAATATTTCTAATATTAAGGATTTTTTGATAGTATGATTGTTTTAGATTATATTATTGCAAACACGGATAGACATCATAATAACTTTGGCTTTATTAGAGATGTTAATACTTTAGAGTATTTAAGCCCAGCACCTATATTTGATAGTGGTACGAGTCTTTGGCATAAATACAGTGTACTTTCAAATAAAATAGGTACTCCTGTAATAGCTCAGCCTTTTTATAATACACATGAAATGCAATTATCTTTAGTAAAAAATTGGGATAGGTTTGATTTTAGTAAATTAAGAAATATAACAGAAGAAATATACGATATATTAAATAAAAATCCATTAATTGATAAAAAAAGAAATAATATTATTTGTGCTGCTCTTAAAGAAAGGATACAATCTATTAAACTATATCAGGAAAGAATGGTAAATAAATATTCTATACCTTTACAAAGTGATGATACTGATATATTAACAAAATTTAAGCAGTTAAAATTTAATTTACAACCAGTATATTTTTATTATAAGAATAAATTTGTACCTAATAATAAAATAAATACAATCCTAGTATAGATAAAAAAATATTAAAGCAAGCACTAATAGATGGTTTTTCAAGGGAACAAGTAAAAAAAATTTTAATAAACAGTCCAAATATTAAAAGTGAACAAATGATAGATTTTATGTATCGTTCATTTAGTCATGATAAGGATTTAAAAAATATAATCCTTGAAAGAACTATACATTTATAAAATTATGTTCGAATCGAACAAAAATGATAAAATAACTTTTTATTACTTTTTTTATTTGCATCATAATGTCATTCTAAGAAGTTAAAAAAAGCTATAGCTATAAATCTATTGGCATTTGATTATTTGGAAGATGAGCAAGACTGGCATAATATCTATAACCTTTTAAATGTGAAATCACATAATAAACTTACAGACCATATAGAAATACATTTCTTAGAATTACCAAAATTTACTTTAAAGGACATGAGAAAAATAAGAACATCTGAGGCATGGCTTGCTTATTTTTCAGGAAGATATACTAAAAAAGAATTGGAGGAAATAGCAATGACAACTCCAGCAATTAAAGAAGCTGTAGAATTTGAAAATACTTTCTTACAGGATAAAATAGAACGTAGAGCATATGAACAGAGAGAAAAAGCTATAAGAGATTATTATTCTTATATGAGTGCATATAAAGAAGAAGGATTAGAGCAGGGCTTAAAACAAGGCTTACAACAAGGAAAATTAGAAGAAAAATTCAGAACAGCTACAAATTTATTAAAAATGGGATTTGATATTGAAACTATTTCTAAAGCTGTTGAATTAAGTAGAGAAAAGATACAAAAAATTATCCGAGAAAAATGAGAGATAGAAGGTATATATGTATATGAAATATAAAAAATATTCTTATGAAGAATTTAAAAAGTTAAACTACGGAAATCATCCTTACAGATGATTATGCAGATTATAATTACTATGCTGTATATTTACCTAATAGAAAAAAACCTGCAATATATTTTAAACATCCATATAACGGAAATTATTACCATATTGATGATTGTTTAGAAGTTATGGGAAATGACTTAAACCCATGTCATGATATTTATATTACTAATGTCTTGAATGAATTTAACAAAGAATAAATAAAAAGCATTTTGATGATTATACATCATAAAAAGTGAGATGATGTTAAAATGTGTTTGCCTAAAAAGACATTGATACAATATAAAAATGCTATTAAAGAAGTTAAACAGAAATTAAAAACTGTAGAATTAGAATGGCAAAACTTAGATGAAGCAGTAAAAAAAGATTTTGTAAATGTAGAATTGTACAAGTCTGATAAATTAAGTTATTATGATTGTCTGCTAAATGAAGCCTATAGCTCTGCCAGTAGTTTTTATCCAAACACGTATTTAGTAAGGCAATTAAGAAAATTGTTTGCAGGTATATAAATGGATACAGTGAAAAAGCAACGAATTAAGGAATTAGAAAAAGAATATTTAAGATTAAGCAAAAAAGAAGCTGAACTTATTAGACTGCAACAAAACTATTTAATAAATTACCCTGTAGAAATAAAAATTTTAAAAGAACCTTCTTGTAATGGTGATATAGCTAAGCATGAAATAAATTTAATAGATTTTAAGTGTAAAAAAGTTGTAGAAACAACAAACATTGCAGAACTAAACAATACAATACAGCAATTTTTACAAGAAAAAGGCAAAAAATTAGAAGAAAAAGGGTTATTACCAAAGCCAACGCCACCAATGTTTTATATAAATTATGCTAAAAAAACACTTACCATAAACTTTTATTACGAAAAACAGCAATAAAAAAAATCCTGCTGCTGTTAAGATTCTTATTTTAGATTCTTAATAGCAACGGGATTTTTTATTATAATTTATTATTGTTATAAATGTGTTCGAATTAAACAAATTAATACATAAAATTTAGCTTTTTAGTGAAAAATTTTTGTGATATAATAACAGTCGCTGTTAATTCAGCAAAGAAGAGAAAACTTGATGTGTCAGACTCTCCTCATCAGAGGAGGTGGTAATATGACAAAATATGAAATAGTTATGTTAATATTAGCTATGATTAGTACGTTGTTTACCATTCTTAGCTATTTCAAATAAAAGCTAATTAATATTTAATTTTTTATGAGAAATAGAAAAGAGCTAGACAAGTCCAGCTCTTTCTATTTTACCAACTTATAGAAGAGGGCTGACGGTCCAAACATCAGTTTTCTCTTCTTTTTTATATTCTTATTATACTACATAGATTATGATTTTGCAAAATAAATATGTTCGATTCGAACAAATGAAAAGCAACTATTAGGTGCTTTAAATATATTTATATGTTATAATATTTTTCGTTGCCCTTCCTATACTGGTAACAGTTGGGAGGTGTTCATATTGAACCGTTTTTTAACCTTTTGTGAAGCAGTCATGGCAGGTATAATATCTTATTATATCTGCAAAGGGTTAGACTTGTTTCTAACGGCTTTTTGTGGTAACTAACCTAGCTTTAACGTTAGCTATATAACGTTAGAAGCATTGTGAAGGTGCGAACTTCATAATGCTTCGTTCTTTTTATTTTTTAA
>ENA-OQAY01000030-OQAY01000030.1-human-gut-metagenome-genome-assembly--contig:-NODE-30-length-29938-cov-0.886653_pt1 | contig 29938 bp, 32 predicted proteins | sample MGYA00242740_ERZ504537 | MGnify/ENA primary metagenome ERZ504537 (study PRJEB26092, sample SAMD00036272) | human gut metagenome | host: Homo sapiens | study: EMG produced TPA metagenomics assembly of... | reverse complement strand
CCGAGCGGGATATCGGGGAAGTTAGATTTTCGTAAAAGAGCACAGCAAGCCATGGAACCACCGGATCGCGCAGGGCAAAATGTTACGGAACGTCCTCGCTGTGCCCTGCTGGAATGTATGTCCAATCTGGTTGCAAATGAGATGTTTTCCGGTGCGGACATCGTTTCGGAAGATGCGGTTGTCGGACACATATTGCAGGGAATCAAAAGCCTTTCCGCAAAAGTGGACGAGTTGGTGATTGTCAGTAATAACGTGTTTGAGGATGGCATTTCCTATGATGCGACAACGCAGGCATATATCCGTGCACTCGGACGCATCAATACGGAAGTGGCGGCGCTGGCGGATACGGTGACCGAAGTCGTTGTCGGGATTCCGGTTCCGGTAAAAGAGAGAAAGGAAGCAGGTTATGCACATCATTAGAGGAATCGCGGTGGCGTTTTCCACCTATTCAAAAATTCCGATGCCACAATTTGTGTGGAAAGAAGAAGACATGCGTTATAGCATGTGCTTTTTTCCGTGGATCGGGGCAGTGATCGGTGCTATCCTCTGGGGATGGTTTCGGTTGTCTGCGTTATTGGGAATCAGTACGCTTGCATTTATTCTGATATCAGCTGCGCTCCCGCTTATTATCACCGGGGGCTTCCATGTGGATGGGTTTATGGATACCATGGATGCATTGCATTCGTATCAGCCCAGAGAGCGAAAACTGGAGATTTTAAAGGATTCCCATATTGGAGCTTTTTCCGTGATCAAGCTGGCGGAATTCGGGTTGATTTATGTGGCGGCTCTTTCCCAGATTGTGGATTATCGTGCGCTGGAAGTGTTTTGCTGTGGATTTTTCCTGTCCCGCTGTCTGAGTGGCCTGAGCGTGGTCTCCTTCCGTTCCGCAAAAACGGATGGGATGCTCTATCATTTTGCGAGTACCGCACATGAGCGCGGGGTAAAAGGGGCACTTTATGCACAGACGTTGTTGTGTGTACTGTTTATGCTCTGGCTTTCGCTTCTGGCGGGAATTCTGGCGGTGGCGGCGGCATTTGCAGTGTTCGGTTACTATCGCTGGCGCAGTTACAGGGAATTTGGCGGAATAACCGGAGATACGGCGGGATATTTTCTGACGCTGTGTGAGGGGGCAATGGCGGTGGCGGCAGCCGTGTCAGTGTTGATTTGAAAAAGTCGCGCTATTGGTGCAAAAAGGATGATGAATTGGGGTATACTTGAAATTGGTGATTGTGTATGATATAATGCAATCAACAAAGAATGAGGCGATACTTTTACAAGTACACCAAAAACGAACCCCCCAGTAGTTGCCGCTACTGGGGGTTCTTCTCATTTTGTATGGTCGAGCATCCATTCAGGTTAATTGCCGCTAATATTTACTGTCTAACCATTTGCAGATATAATAGGTGACTATACCTGCCACGACAGAAACAAAGAATGAAACGATAGAATCCACAAAATACACCTCCCTTCTGTTGCCAGAATGGGAGCGACAACAAAAGGAGTATAGCATAAATAGATAAATTTGTCGAAACGTGGTAATATAAAATATCAAGCAATAGGGAGTACATTAATGGAATTATACATTGGCGGCACTGCTCAGGGAAAAAAAGCATATGTAACACAGGTGCGGGGCATCGAGGAAGCACGGATCTGGGACAATTTTGAAGAATGGTTTCGAGAGAAATTGCAGGAAAGTGCCCCGAAGTCTCCATCCCCGGAAGCAGAAAGTATGGCTTATCTGGAAAAACATCCGGATACAGTAATTATCTGCGATGAAGTAGGCAGCGGAATTGTGCCGCTTGATTCGTTCGAGCGGGAATATCGTGAGCGGCTGGGACGGCTGCTTTGTGAAATTGCAGCAAAAGCAGAAAGGGTGGAACGGATTGTATGTGGAATTGGACAGAGAATCAAATAGAACTGTATCTGATCCGGCATGGAATGACGCTGGGAAATGTAGAACACCGGTATATTGGCAGACAGACGGATGAACCGCTTTCGGAGGACGGCAGACAGCAGCTGGAGAAAAGAAAAGACCAATGGGCACAGGTATGCAGGACATGGGATATGCCATATGTATTTGTAAGTCCCATGCTTCGCTGCCGGCAGACCGCAGAAATTTTATTTCCGCAAATTCCACAGATCGAAATTGATCCATGGCGTGAAATGGATTTTGGAGAATTTGAAGGAAAGAATTATGCACAGCTGAATGGAGATCCGCGCTATCAGGCATGGATTGACAGTGGTGGAACGCTGGCATTTCCGGGAGGTGAGAGCCGGGAGGCTTTTATGGCAAGATGTGTGGATGGGATGGAGCTGGTTATGGAACAGATCCGGCAGCAGCTGGCATACAGAGCGTGTCCAAAGTGCCGGGAAACGGAAGACAACGGTATGATACAGGAGCCGCTTCCGGTGGCGGCTGTGGTTCACGGGGGTACGATCATGGCGCTGCTTTCGCACTACTGTGGCGGTGATTATTTTTCGTATCAGGTAAAAAATGCCGAGGCTATCATCTGCGCCTGTCCTTACAAGAGAATAAAATGGAGTTAAAAGAAAAAGTATGAGTTATCATTTCTTTGCGATGTTTCTTGGGTTTGTGCTGGATCTGTTGTTTGGCGATCCGCACTGGCTGCCCCATCCGATCCGTCTGATTGGTAATCTGATCGCATCACTGGAAAAACTGAATAAAAAGGAACTGTCAGACACAAAAAAATTTCTGCGCGGGTTTGCGATGGTTGTGATTGTTATCGCATGGACAACCGGTGTAACCGCCGTTATCCTTGAGGGGGCATACGGGCTGCATCCGGCGATTGGCTGTGCCGTGGAAACCATTATGACCTATCAGATTCTTGCTACAAAGTGTCTGAAAGTGGAAAGCATGAAGGTATATGAGCAGCTGCAAAAGCAGAATCTGCCGGCAGCGCGAAAGGCAGTGTCCATGATCGTTGGGCGTGATACGGAACAATTGGATGAAACAGGTGTGGCAAAGGCAGCAATTGAGACCGTTGCGGAAAATGCATCCGACGGTGTGATTGCGCCGATGATTTATCTGGCAGTCGGCGGACCGGTGCTTGGATTTGCCTATAAGGCGGTGAATACCATGGATTCCATGGTGGGATATAAGAATGAAAAGAACTTGTATTTTGGAAGGTTTGTGGCAAAGCTGGATGATGTGGTAAATTTCATCCCATCCCGCGTGGCGGCACTGCTTATGATCGTGGCAAGCTTCCTTCCGGGGAAGCGTTTTAGCGGGATCGGGGCATGGAAGATCTGGAGAAGGGACAGCCGGAAACATGCCAGCCCGAATTCTGCGCAGACCGAGAGTGCCTGTGCGGGAAGCCTTGGCATCCAGCTGGCAGGGGATGCCAGTTATTTTGGAATGACTGTAAAGAAACCGACGATAGGGGATGCCCTGCGTCCGGTGAAACCGGAAGATATCCGGTGTGCGAATGTGCTGTTGTACCGGATGGCATTCCTTGGCATGGCCGTTTGCCTGTCACTTTTGTATTTTCTGTAAACATTAAAAAGCCGGACGTTGTGTAAACAGCGTCCGGCTTTTTGGCAGACAGAGTTATCCGAGTTCTTTGTGCTCTACGGAATCTTTCATATCTTCTGCAAGCATGTAAATATTCTCCAGAACTTTTTTACAGCCCTTCATATTGTCCACCGTGGAATCTGCCATACGCAGCCCTTCGGTGGAAGAGGCAGCCACTTCCTCACCGGTGGCGGAGAGGTGGGTAATATTATCGGAAATAACATTCGTGGCATCAAGGATTTTCTGGATATTTTCTTCTGCCGTATGGATATCTTCCATCAGGCGTTCAACGGTTTCACCGACATTGCCGAATTTCTCCCGTGTATTCTCAATCAGTTCGTTCTGCTTTTCTACGGAAGCAACTGAGTTTTCGATACTTTCGTTGGCACGTTTTGTGTCATCGTTTAATTTGTCGATAATTTCTGTAATGTTGGCAGAGGCATTTTTTGTCTGTTCGGAAAGCTGGCGGATTTCATCGGCCACCACAGCAAACCCTTTTCCGGCTTCCCCGGCACGCGCAGCCTCAATGGAAGCATTTAAGGCAAGCAGATTTGTCTGGTTGGAAATTTCAATAATGGATCCGACAAAGCTCTGGACATCCTCGACTTTTGAAGTCAGGCTCTGGATGACCTGTACCGTGATATTGCTGGCTTCTTCCACGTTCTGTGCCTGTTCCTTTAATTCCAGGACGACCTGTGCACCGGATTTTACAGTAGCATCCGTTTCATGTGCGGCTTCAATCATCTGGTGGATGCCGGCTTCTGCCGCATCGGTGTTGCCCTGAATATTGGAACACATAACCGCCTGTTTCTGGATGGCTTCAGCGGTGCTTTCGGTGCTGTCTGCAATTTCCTGAATAGAACTGTGGCTGACCTCAATACTGTTTTCCAAACTGTCAAGCACAGTCATTGCTTCTTCAAAATGCCGGGAAATATTTTCGGCAACGAGAAGCATCTGATCGTGGTTTTTCTTCTGCTTATCCGCAGCTTCTGTAATTTCCGTCATGTTTTCATCAAAGAAAAGCACAAGCATCCGTGTAATACTGATAGAAGCGTATGCAACAAGAAGCAGGACAAACAGTGCCAGCACCTTGTTGGCCAGTGCAGCAGATGCGTGTGGGGCAAAACTGAGCATCAGACGAACGATATTTACCAGCAGAAATACGCTGTTTATTATTTTCATAAGCCGTTCATTCAGATAAACCATGGCGGCAATAATGAGGGGAAGCGCGTAAGCCCATGTCCCTTCCGTGGTATTTAGTAAAGCAACAGCTGCATAACCGACCATCATGGCGGTTGTCAGGATGATGGCACAGGTGTGCGTTTTCTTTCGGGTCAGATAGCCCAATGCGGAAATGATAATCACACCGACCGAAACCAGACACTGGATCATAATCCGGACAAAGTGGTCCCCGTGGCTGGCCGCCAGTGCAGCAAGCATGGTCAGCGTGATATAGGCAAAGATAATGGTGATAGCGAGAAATACCCGCTTGTTGGCTCGTAAATACTGTTTTTCGTTCATGTAATGTTCTCCTTCTGCCAAATATGCAAAATCGTTAAATTGTATAATAATCATACCTCTCATAAATACCGTTTGTCAAAGGAAAACAGACAAAAAACAGACTTTGTGGATTATTTGCCAAAAAACAGTTTTAAATCATCTTCTACGGTACCAATTCCGGCAATGCCAAACGTGTCCGTGAGGATCTTTGCCACATTCGGGGAAAGAAATGCCGGAAGGGTCGGTCCCAGGTGGATATTTTTTACACCCAGTGCCAACAGTGCCAGCAGCACAATCACTGCTTTTTGCTCATACCATGCAATGTTGTAGACAATCGGCAGATCGTTGATATCATCGAGACCGAATACTTCCTTCAGTTTCAGGGCAATCACAGCCAGAGAGTAGGAATCGTTACACTGTCCGGCATCAAGGACACGCGGTATTCCGTTGATATCGCCGAGATTCAGTTTATTATATTTGTATTTGGCACAGCCAGCAGTCAAAATAACCGCATCTTTTGGAAGTGCTCTGGCAAAATCCGTATAGTAATTGCGGGAGTTTGCCCGTCCATCGCATCCTGCCATGACGACAAATTTTTTGATCGCGCCGGAGTTGACGGCCTCAACAATCTGGCTGGCAAGTGTAAGTACCTGATTGTGGGCAAAGCCACCAATGATTTCACCGTGCTCGAGTTCTTCCGGAGCAGAACAGTGTTTCGCCTGTTCGATCAGTGCCGAGAAATCCTTCTGTGCACCGATTTCGCCATCAATGTGTGTGCATCCCGGATAGCCGGCAGCACCGGTGGTGTACAGCCGGTCTTTGTAGCTGTCCTTTGGTGGAACAATACAGTTGGTCGTCATCAGAATTGGTCCGTGGAAACGTTCAAATTCTTCTTTTTGTTTCCACCATGCATTTCCGTAATTTCCGACAAAGTTCGGATATTTTTTGAATGCCGGGTAGTAGTGGGCAGGAAGCATTTCTGAGTGTGTATACACATCTACACCGGTTCCCTGTGTCTGTTCCAGAAGCATTTCCAGATCTTTTAAATCATGACCGGAGACAAGAATTCCCGGATTTTTTCCCACACCGATATTCACTCTGGTAATTTCAGGATTGCCATAGGCACCGGTATTTGCAGTATCGAGCATCGCCATGCCTCTGACACCATAGTTTCCGGTTTCCAGTGTGAGTGCGACCAGGTCATCGGCTGTGAGGGAATCATCCAGTGTTGCAGCGAGTGCCCGCTGCAGGAAGGCATCAATTTCCGGATCATCCGAAAGCAGTACATTGGCGTGCTTGGAGTAAGCGGACAAACCTTTTAATCCGTAAGTGATCAGTTCACGCAGACTGCGGATGTCCTCGTCTTTTGTGGAGAGAACCCCTGCCTCTTTTGCCTTGGCAAAGAGCACATCATCCGATGCGTCAGAGCCATCTTTTGTTTTTATATCCCAGAAAGCAGCTTCCGGCAGACCTGAGGTATCTTTTACCTGTAAAATGAGTGTGCGGCGCACGGACAGAGTGTTATGAATCCGTGCGATGATCGCCTCATTGTCGAAGTTGGCATTTGTGATGGTGGTAAACAGATTCCAGGTGATCAAATGGTTGGTTTCTTCTGAAACCTTTGTTCCTTCTTTGCGCAGCTGGGTTGTGACCGCGGATAATCCCTTGCTCACATAGACGAGCAGATCCTGCATAGCTGCTACTTCCGGCTTTTTGCCGCAGACACCCATCTGGGTACAGCCGCTGCATCCTGCGGTTTCCTGACACTGATAGCAAAACATTTTATGTTCCATAATAAGATACTCCTTTGATTTTATTTTGTAAGCAAGAAGTAATTTATCAGAAAGCAAATGGAAAATATGTTGTTAAAACCACAATTGACGAGAAAATGAACTGGTGATAAATGGGAATATGCAGTAAAATAGGAAAAAGAAAAGCTATAGGAAAATCATATGGGGGGATTACAGATGATGAAAGAATATATTATGGCACTGGATCAGGGAACGACAAGTTCCCGCTGTATCCTGTTTGATCATGCAGGAAAAATCGTCACGATGGCACAGAAAGAATTTACACAGATTTACCCGCAGCCGGGCTGGGTAGAGCAGAATCCGAGGGAAATCTGGTCCTCCCAGATGTCGGTTGCCATAGAGGCAATGGCGAATATCGGGGCATCATCCAAAAATATCCGTGCCATTGGCATCACAAACCAGCGCGAAACCACAATCGTCTGGGATAAAAAGACCGGGGGAACCCGTATACAATGCGATCGTCTGGCAGTGCCGGCGCACGGCAGAACAGATTGATGAACTGAAAGAAAAAGGATATGGACCGATGCTGCAGAAGCGGACAGGTCTGGTGCCGGATGCTTATTTTTCCGCAAGCAAGATCGCATGGATTCTTGATCATGTGAAAGGCGCGCGTGAGGCGGCAGAAAAAGGGGAACTTTTGTTTGGCACGGTGGATACATGGCTGATCTGGAATCTGACCAAGGGAGCGGTGCATGTCACGGATTATACGAATGCGGCAAGAACCATGTTGTTTGACATACACAGATGCTGCTGGGAGGAAGAGATATTAGAGCTGTTTCGCATTCCCAAAGAAATGCTGCCGGAAGTGCGGCCGTCGAGTGGTTTCTTCGGAGAGACACAGGAGCAGATTTTTGGCGGTAAAATTCCTGTGATGGGTGTGGCAGGAGACCAGCAGGCAGCATTGTTCGGACAGTGCTGTTTTGAAAAAGGGGATGTAAAAAATACCTATGGAACCGGTTGTTTTCTTTTGATGCATACAGGAAAGGAACCAATCATTTCCAGACATGGACTGCTTACGACCATTGCTGCGGGTACTGCAGGGGAAGTGGAATATGCACTTGAGGGAAGTGTTTTTGTGGCAGGGGCGGCCATCCAGTGGCTGAGGGACGGGATGCGTATGATCCGTACCGCAGGACAGTCCGAGGAATATGCCAAGAGAGTTCCGGATTCCAATGGTGTTTATATTGTTCCTGCATTTGCCGGCATGGGGGCACCGTATTGGAATCCGTATGCGCGCGGAACGATTGTCGGGCTGACACGGGGATGCAAAAAGGAACATTTTATCCGTGCGACATTAGAGTCTATTGCCTATCAGGCGAAAGATGTCATTCACGCCATGGAAGAGGATGCCGGCGTGACGCTGAATGGTCTGCGTGTGGACGGAGGAGCCAGTGCAAATAACATGCTTGTACAGTTTCAGGCAGATATCATTGATGCGGCAGTACTTCGACCGGAATGTATTGAGACAACAGCACTCGGAGCGGCATATCTGGCAGGACTTGCGGCAGGTTACTGGAAAGATAGGGATGAAATCCGGGAAAACTGGCAGCTGGGACGAAGGTTTGAACCGGTAATGGACGCAGGGGAGCGCAAAAAGCTGCTCAGGGGATGGCAGAGAGCCGTGCGGTGCGCACGGCTCTGGGCAGAAGATGGGGAATCATGAGATTTATTTGTTTAATTCCGTTTTGATATTTTCGATCAATGGATCAGCCTGTTCCATCATATTGGAAATGTCCTCATAGATAAATCCCTTTTCTGTCATCAGGCTCTTTAAGCCGTCAATATCGGACTGAACCTGGGCATAACGGGTTTCATGGGCTTCCATGTCTTCCCGGAGCTGATCCACCTGTCCGCTGCAGTTTTCCACAACCTCATTGATGCCGCGGTGAACATTTTCTACGCCGGACACAGAATCATTGATATGGGAAAAGATATTTTCGGTTGTGTCCATCTGTGTGCGGGAAGCATCCAGTGCATCCTGTACATCCAGCAGAGAATGCGTCAGATTTTCGGAGCTTGTCTGCAAACCTTCCATACTTTTGTTTACATCACCCACCAGTTCTTTGATGCCAATGGAAAGTTTTGTGACTTCATCTGCAACAACGGCAAATCCTTTTCCGTGTTCACCGGCACGGGCCGCTTCGATGGAAGCATTTAATGCCAGCAGGTTGGTCTGGTTTGCAATGCCGACAATGTTTTGCATGGTTGCATGGATTTCATCAAAGCGGGCCTGAAATTCATCGTAGATTTTATGAATCTCTGCGAACTGCGTTTCCACTTTGGCAGAGCTTTCTTTCAGATCACGGATATCCTGCATGGCATCATCGGATACGCTGGTCACACCGGTGATTACATCTGTAAATTGTCTGGAAATTTCTCCGATTTTCCCGAATTCTTTTTGCAGGGAATCAACAGCTTCGCGGATCGAGGCATTGTGTTCAATGACATCGGTGTAAGAGTCTTTTACTTTATCAATCTCACGCACGGTCTTGATCTCTTCTTCTACGAGAGATTCCTTTTTGTCAATGACAAAATGGCTGAGAAAAGACATGGATGTCAGATAATCTTCTACTTTCTTTTTATTGGAAACCTGTGGAACAGGTGTTGCGGCTCCTGTGGTTTTCTTTTTTCCAAACATAAAAAGTTCCTCCTATTCAAATACCACGCAGACCATCGTCTGGTTTACATGCTGGTTATTATACTGTTCGCCACCGCCGACAATGCCAAGGTGTGGTCCGAGAGAGGCCATGTCTTTTGCATATGTAGAAAAATATCCCTCTTTTTCGTAGAGCAGATACCGGTAGATACAGTCAATGGATAAAACCAGGGAAATATGGGATGCGTCCTGCTGGATCTGCTGGCGTGTCTGCTGTTCTGTTGCTTTGTAGTCACCGAGGCTTAAGAAATAAATGCAGTCGTTTTTATTGATTCGTTTGTAGTTGGTCAGTGTGCCGTCTGTATCCATTCCGTTCATGGAAGAGATAAAAACCTGATTGCCCACCGCACGTCCCATAGGATTGACCAGTACGTTGTCAACGATTTTATCACGGGGAATGCCAAGTTCTGCGCTGTATACGTCTGCGGCGGGTCTGCCGTCAAGTTCGATGAGTGCTTTACGGGACACATCGACTTTTGTGGCAAAGTGACTCTGAGCCGATGTTTTTTCATAGATGTTTTCTTTGTATACACGTATTTTTCCGGTTGTATTTTTGATCAGTGCATAGACGCAGGCATCTTCATATAATTCTCCGTTATATGCAACGACCGGAGGTTTGCCGTCCGGGACACCGAAAACGGTGCCTCCTGCCAGATGGATGCCCTTTGTTTCCAGACAGGATGTAAACGTGGTTACCAGCTTTTCTTCGGAGCCGGTACAATATTCCACGCATACCGTATCGTCTGTGCCGGGAGAAATCTCTGCAATCTGCTTCAGAAGCTGCGTTGTGCCCGCAACCGGACAACGGCTGGCTTCGGTGATGATACCACAGCGGATCTTCACATCAGAAAAAAATCCAAGAACCGCAAGACCGGAATCATTCACCTGTCCGTTTACGAGTCTGGTTCCGATCGTTCCGATACACGGAGTATCCGGAAAAAGTTCTTTTAAGCGTGAGGCAGTTTCTTTGAAATGTTCATAAGAAGCCATAAAAAGAATTGCACTTGGGGATGTAAGTCCCTGTACTGCCTGATGCACGGCAGCTTCCGGCTGTCCCACACCTGTGCCGATGAATGTTTTCATGGAAAATTCCCCCTTAAATCTGATCTGTTTTTCTTATAGTATATTTTTTTTGATTTAAAATAGCAACAGAATTTTATGTTTTCACCGACAAAAATGATTTTTTTCTTGCACTTGTTTCCTGTTTTGCGTATAATTTTTAATGTGCGCGTACAAAGCACATTTGTACGCAGGAAAAGCCTTTTGAAAAAGGAAAATAAGGAGAAAAATTATGTGGACAACAATCAATGCATTTTTAAAGACCGTGGACAACTTCGTCTGGGGAGTCCCGCTTATGGTATTGATCCTCTGCGGTGGTATCTTACTGACCGTGCGTCTGGGAGTCCTGCAGATGCGCAGGCTTCCGCTGGCACTCAAGTGGATGATCAAAAATGAAGAGGGCGGCAAGGGAGAAATATCCAGTTTTGCGGCGTTATGTACGGCACTGAGTGCAACGATCGGTACGGGAAACATTGTCGGTGTGGCAACTGCGGTATGCGCAGGCGGCCGGGGGCATTGTTCTGGATGATTGTGGCGGCATTTTTCGGAATGGCAACAAAATTTTCCGAAGGATTACTTGCCATCAAATACCGTGTAGTTGACAAAGACGGACACAGTCTGGGTGGTCCGTTCTACTATATTGAACAGGGAATGGGATCGAAATGGAAATGGCTTGCAAAGATTTTTTGCCTTTTTTTGGAGTCTGTGTAGGTCTGTTCGGAATCGGAACATTCAGCCAGGTGAACGGTATAGCCAGTGCCATCCAGAACTTTTTTGACCCGAATAAGGTTCATACCATGGCAATTCCGGGAATCGGAACTTATTCCTGGACGGTTGTAATCGCTTCCCTGATCCTTGCATTTTGTGTGGGTGCCGTGCTGATTGGCGGAATCAAGCGTATAGCAAGTGTCAGCCAGATTGTTGTTCCGTTTATGGCAGTTGCATATTTTGTATTTGCATTGATTTTAATTATCTGTAATATTACAAAAGTCCCTGCAGCGGTTGTTACGGTTGTGCAGGGCGCATTTCATCCGCGTGCAGTCACCGGTGGTGTGGTAGGCAGTATGTTTGTTGCCATGCAAAACGGTGTTGCAAGGGGCATTTTCTCAAACGAGGCAGGACTTGGTAGTGCGCCGATCGCAGCGGCAGCAGCACAGACACATGAGCCGGTGCGTCAGGGACTTGTCAGCATGACAGGTACATTTATTGACACGATTGTGATCTGTACATTGACCGGACTTTCCATTGTACTGACCGGAGCATGGCAGGTGGATGGACTCGAGGGCGTTCAGGTTACTACATATGCGTTCCAGAACGGACTTCCGTTCCCTCATGTGGTATCTTCTTTTGTCTTGATGATGTGTCTGGTATTTTTTGCCTTTACAACGATTCTTGGATGGGATTATTACAGTGAGAGATGTCTGGAATATCTGACCGGTGGAAATATGAAAAAAGTAATGGTGTTCCGTTGGATTTATATTCTGGCAGTATTTATCGGACCGTATATGACGGTAAGTGCTGTCTGGACGATTGCCGATATTTTCAATGGTCTGATGGCACTGCCGAATATGATTGCGCTGTTTGCTTTAAATGGTGTGGTTGTATATGAGACAAAGAAATTTTTTGAGGCTGGTAAACATAAAAAATGAAAATATATTTAATCAGGCACGGAGAAACGGACTGGAATCATATCAACCGTTTTCAGGGAAGGGAAGATATAGAACTGAATGCGGCAGGAATTGCACAGGCAGTACGCTGTGGGCAGACGCTGCAGGGACTGGGGATAGAAGCTGTGTATACAAGCCCACTGAAACGTGCACACTGCACAGGGGAGGAGATTGCTGCACAGATCGGGTTAAGCAGAGATGGTGTAGAGCCGATGCAGGAGCTGATTGAGCGGGATCTTGGCCCGTTTTCCGGACAACTGGTAAAAGATAAAAAAGAGTATTTTGCACTTGCGGCAGGCGACCATGTCGAAGGAATGGAGCCGTTTGCCGATGTGCAGAAACGCATGGAGCATGCGATAGAGCTTCTTGCGGCAACGGGGCATCAGGCAGTGGCTGCGGTATCCCATGGAGCGGCAATCAATGTGCTTCTGGCAGGACTTACGAATCATGAGATCGGAACCGGAAAGACAAGACTCTACAATGGGGCAATCAACGTGATTGAAGGGTCACAGACCGGAGGGTTTCATGTCCTGCACTGTAATCTGCCGCCGGATGATCCCAAGACACGGCAGATTCTGCTGCAGGATCGGTAAAGCAGATTTTATCATGCAGCTATAGATATAGGAGGACAGGATGGGATACGAGCGGCTGGAAAAAAGTCTGACGGACACGATCAAAGAGGAACAGGCAAAACTGGGATTTCGAAAAGAAGCCATCCGGTTATACTATCCCCTGTCCTCTCTGAATCACTTTTTTGACGTGCAGGAGGGAGAAGAACAAATGCTTCATCGCCTGCAGCATCTGCCGGAAACCTGGCAGGAAAAACTCGGGGATGTAGGTGTGACGGCAAAAAAAGAGCGTTTCTGTTTTTATATTCCGGAACAGGGAAGTGTATATGTCCATGAGCATGAAAAGCCGGATGAATTTATCCGGGAACTGGTGGAACTGGTTGGCAGGCATGGCTGTACCATGCAGGAGATCCAGGAACTGTTCTGTAAACATTCGTCCCATGTGGAATGTCAGAAGATCGAAAATGGGGAATTCGACTGGATGTTCCGGTTTGCGGAGGATGAGGAAGATCCCTATTATTATTGTTTTAGGATGAGGGAATCCATATCATTTACCATCGTTTTTTGCCGGAGGATTACAGGGAGTTTGGAGTCTGATGAAAACAGACACAGGTAAGGCAGCGGATCAGCAGGGAGAAAATTATGGCACAGACAATATTACTTTTTCGTATAAACCGGGATAAATACGCAGTGATTCAGAATGTATGCAGGACATTAGGCATTCGTATCATAGATGTTGCCCGCAAGGATTATTCCCAGAAACTGGGCACGCTGGCGCAGATACAGGGATTTACCAGAGAGGCAAAAAATATGACGGTCCGGAATTTCCGGCAGAAATGCTGATTTTTTCGGAAATGAATTCGGATCAGGTGGATGTATTTCTGGCAGAATATAAAAGGCGGGTGTGGAACCAATTGCACTAAAAGCTGTAATCACAGGCAATAATATTTTCTGGACAGCAGAGAGGACGCAGAAAGAATTGTTGCGGGAACATTTATTTATGAGCAATATTTACAAAAGCAATATGTGATTTGCACAAAAATTTTACGTTATTTTTGTTGAATACTACCAAAGACGGTGTTATAATGTATACAAGAAATGAGAAAATCATTTCGAACATATCAGCCCATATGACATAAGATAATTGAGAAGGGCGCACACCAAAATAAAAAAGGAGGTGTATCGATGATGTATGCAATCGATCCAACCATGTCCTTTGCTCAGGTAGTTCAGTATTACAAGGATTACGTGAAACGGACGAAGAGCTACGGACGCAAACCGGTATCCTTCCTGCGATTTGTAACAGGCAGATACTAAAATCGATGATCCGGTGGCAAAGAAGCCGCCAGCTCACCCGATTTTTCTTTTACTACGGAAATAAAACAAGATAAAAACGGCATAGCTGTGATCTAGTACATATTGCAGGGATCACAGGCTATGCCGTTTGCTGTTTAAACCGTTCCGGTATCCGGAATCACGGCTGGGCCGGATTCTTTTTCATACAATACATTCCGGTTCCGGATGATCCCCAGCAGAATCCCCACCAGAATGGAATTGGCAACTGTGCCGGTAAGTCCGTAAGATAAGAACGGAACAGAGGCGGTATAAAACAGATTGATGCCAAAGTTCGTCAGTACATAGTTGAACAGCTCAAGGAGAAGGACTCCGCTGGCAGCAGTACCAAGCAGCATTGCCAGACGGTTGCTCTGCCGCAGCGCACAGTGCATGCTGTACAGCGCAAAAAAGGCAAGTGCAGCAATGATTAAAATGCCGGCCACAATGCCGAACCACAGAAAAATACTGTGCAGCAGATAGGTAGAGTAAAGTTCTTCCCGTGGAAGACGGTCACTGACAGAACTTCCACCGAACAGGGAAAAACGTGTCTGTTCATACTGCAGGGCAAGTCTCGTAAAGCCAGGTTCGTTGTCGGTATGCTGCAGTCCGAGTGCAGTCAACAGGCGGTCATACAGATAGGTTTGCGGACGTAAAAACAGGCTGCCCGCCAAAGCTGCGATTCCGATATAAGGAAGAAGTGTCCAGTACCAGAGAACCTTTTTGGAACCGGGCAGAATCCTTTTTTGGATACAGATTCCGGACAACAGGACGGACAGAAAAACAAATGCCAGAACCGGCGGCCATACAAAACCACTGGTGTGGCTTAGGATCGCTCCGAAAAACAGGAGTGACAGCACATGCAGCCAGACAATGATTTTCCATCCTTTTTCCCGGTTGGAGTATAGCAGCAGTGCATAGGGCAGTGGATACAGCAGACACAGATAATAGCTAAAGGTACGGGTCTGCCAGAAAGAGAACGTGCCCGGAAAGAAGCAGGCGAGCAGCGCGAATCCCAAAAACAGACCGTATAAAAACCAGCTGTATTTTGATAAACACATGTAATTGCTGAACATCCCAAACAGAATAATGCCGAAGCCAATCACCTGATAGAAAACGGCATGCTGCATAAACACGGTGTTGGAATAGGTGGTGTTAAGTGGTTCAGAACCATACAGGATATATTGCATGAAAATTCCGGATAATGTAAGAGCCACCGCAATGCCGAACAAAACACCCGGAAACCGGGGACGATGGATCCGGTTTAATTCCGTGCCGGCTGCAACCGGGTCTCCCATCTGCCGGACAGCTTCTTTTTCTGCTGCGTCCGGAGACATTCCTGTATCTATATAATCCTGCATCTGTTCGTCAATGTGTTCCTGAATTTCTTCCAGCACATGGGTACGTGCATGTGGGTTTAAAATCTGTTCACCCAGAGTCTGCAGATATTCTTTTTCCTCCATATCAGATTCCTCCTTCAAAACTTAACACATTGCTTACAGCAGCCTGATAGGTCATCCATTCCTGTTTTTTTTTCGGAAGAATGATGCCGGCCGGCTTCTGTCAGCTGGTAATATCTTGCGTTTTTTCCCGGAAGAAGCATCCTCATAGGACATTACATAGCCCTTGCTCTCCAGGGAGTGAAGCAGTGGGTACAGGGTGCCGGCTTTCAGTTCAAAGACGTTGTTGGATTTGTTGCGAAGAGCTCAATCATTTCGTAGCCATACATATCTTTCGTTTCCAAAAGGCGCAGAAGTAGCAATGCCATGCTTCCCTGTACGAGATTTTTGTCAATACCCATGGTATATGACCTCCTTTCAGTGATAAGTACTATAGACAGTCTATACATGAAAGTATATATCGACAGCCTATACATGTCAAGCAAAGGGAAAAGCGTTGTGCAATATACACGAAAAATAGAGAGGAAAACCTACTTATTTCACAAAAATGAGAATAACACTTGCGGAACCGTGCAAAATAGGTGTATACCCTGCTTACTGAAAACGTTACCGGAAACATTGCCGTGAACGTTTTCAATCAGGAGCTGCCGTATGAACGGTAACTCTACGAACGTATTTATTTCAGGAGGGTGAAAATATGAAAAAGAAAATTGTATCAGCATTAATGGTTGCCGCAATGGTTGTCACAGCATTCGCAGGATGCGGAAGCGATAAGGGCGGCACATCCACACAGGGTGGAGACAAGACCAGCAAGAGTTCCGGAAAGGTTTACATGTTAAACTTTAAACCAGAGACAGACGAAGCCTGGCAGAATCTGGCAGAGACCTATACCGATCAGACCGGTGTAGAGGTAAATGTGCTTACCGCAGCAGACGGACAGTACAACACAACATTACAGTCCGAGATGGCAAAGTCGGATGCACCTACCATCTTCAATGTAGGAAATTCTTCCGCAGCACAGACATGGAACGATTATACATATGATCTGAAGGACTCTGAACTTTACAAGCACTTGACAGATAAGTCTCTTGTAATCAACTATGATGATAAGGTAGCTGCCATTGCAAACTGCTATGAGTGCTACGGTCTGATCTACAACAAGACAATTCTGGAAGGATACTGTGGCATGGATGGTGCTGTAGTTTCTTCGGTAGATGAGATTAACAACTTTGATACTTTAAAGAAAGTTGCAGATGACATCAATTCCCGTATTGATGACATCAATAAGGAACTTGGAACTGACCTGACAGAGGCATTTGCTTCCGCAGGACTGGATGACGGATCTTCTTGGAGATTTTCCGGACATCTTGCAAATATGCCACTGTACTATGAGTTCAAGGATGATGGATGTGACCTTACAGCCGGGGAAGAGTCCATTAAGGGAACTTATCTTGATAACTTCAAAAACGTATGGGATATGTATGTATCTGATTCCGCAGCAGATCCTAAGACATTAAATTCCGGTGCATTAAATGCAGAGTCTGAGTTTGGTATGGGAGAGGCAGTCTTCTACCAGAATGGTGACTGGGAGTTCTCTCCGTTAACAAACGAGGAAAACGGATATGCCGTTACAGCAGATGACTTATCCATGATGCCAATTTACTTTGGTGTAGATGATGAGAATGAAGGACTTTGTGTTGGTACTGAGAACTACTGGGCAGTGAACGCAAAGGCATCTCAGGAAGATATTGATGCAACACTTGAGTTCTTAAACTGGGTAATCACTTCTGACGAGGGACGTGATGCCATTACAAATCAGATGGGACTTACTGCTCCATATGATACATTTACAGGTGATTACGAGACAAAGAATGCATTTGCACAGGCTGCAAACAAGTTAATGACTGACGGAAAAACATCTGTAGCATGGAGCTTCAATGCTACTCCAAACGTAGATGACTGGAGAGCGGATGTTGTTTCTGCCCTGACTGCCTATACCGCAGGTGAAGGTGAGTGGGATGCTGTAAAGACCGCATTTGTTGATGGATGGGCAAATCAGTGGAAGATCGCCCATGAAGATGATGCACAGTAATCAAAGATGATGGGAAAAGGGGTAAGTGGCATGCCGCTTACTCCTTTTTTTAAAGAAGCACCTGCAGTGCAGGCTGGTACTGGCAGGGGCTGCAGTTAGTGAAAGGAATGTATTATGGAAAAAGCAATTAAAAAATATTTCCCGATTTTTCTGCTTCCGACAATGATTGCATTTGCAATTGGATTTATTGTACCGTTTGTATATGGAATTTTCTTATCTTTTTGTAAGTTCACAACCGTTACAGACTGGAAATGGAAAGGGTTACAGAACTATTCGAGAATCTTTTTTGTAAACGGAAAGTTAGACACAACATTTATTCATTCATTATGGTATACAGCGTTATTTACGGTTGTATCGGTGCTGATCATCAATGTGATTTCATTTCTCATTGCGATGGCACTTACCAAAGGCATCAGGGGTACCAATCTTTTCCGTACCGTATTTTTCCTGCCAAACCTGATTGGTGGTATCGTACTCAGTTATATCTGGCTGATGATTTTTAACAGCGTATTATCCAATTTCTCCAAGACAATCGTATCCACACAGTGGTATGCGTTCTGGGGTATGATTATTGTAGTATGCTGGCAGCAGATCGGATATATGATGATTATCTATATTGCAGGAATCCAGAATATTCCGGGAGAATTAATCGAGGCGGCAAAGATTGATGGTGCAAATTCCTGGCAGCTGCTCCGGCATGTAACACTTCCGATGCTGATGCCGACGATCACCATTTGTACATTCCTGACGCTGACCAATGGATTTAAGTTATTTGATCAGAACTTCGCTCTGACCGGTGGTAATCCGGCTAAGATGTCACAGCTTCTGGCATTAAATATTTATGACACAATGTACGGCACGACCGGATGGCAGGGCGTTGGTCAGGCCAAAGCGGTTATCTTCTTTATTCTGGTTGCAGTTATTGCGCTGATTCAGAATAAACTGACCACAAGCAAGGAGGTGCAGGACTAATGGCTAAAAAGAATAACAATCAGGTAAGTGCTGTCCGTCAGGCAAAACATGGCTGGATCTGGACACTGGCATTTACGGTTATCAGCATTTTATGGATTGCACCAATTCTGGTAGTCCTTTTAAATTCCTTTAAAAGAAAAGCCTTTATTTTCAGACATCCGTTTACACTTGGAACAGAGCCGCTTTCCGCTGGCTGGGATAAATTTATCCATGGTGTTGAACGTGCATTCTGTGGCTGGCTGAACTATTCCAACGGTATCCGTAAGACAAATTTCTGGAACAGTTTTGGGATTTCCCTGTTTATTACAGTAGGCTCGGTTGCATTGATTATTATCTGCTGCTCCATGTGTGCATGGTATATTACCAGAGTCCATACAAAAGTGACGAAAACAATTTATGTACTGTGTCTGTTTTCCATGATTGTTCCATTCCAGATGGTAATGTTTACGTTATCAAAATTTGCAAACCTTTTACATCTGTCCAATCCTCTTGGAATTATTGTTGTATATCTGGGATTTGGAGCGGGGCTGGCCGTTTTCATGTTTACCGGCTTTGTAAAGGGAATTTCCCTGGAAATTGAAGAAGCTGCAATGATTGATGGATGTACACCATTACAGACCTTTTTTAAGGTGGTTTTTCCAATTTTAAAGCCAACGACGGTAACGGTAGCAATCCTTGAGGCGATGTGGGTATGGAATGATTACCTTCTGCCGAGTCTGGTGTTGAATATTAATAAGTATAAAACCATTCCGATCGCAATCCAGTTCCTGAAACAGAGTCATGGACAGATCGACTGGGGTGCCATGATGGCGGTACTTGTTCTTGCAATTCTGCCAATTATTATCTTTTATATTGCGTGCCAGAAATATATAATAGAAGGAGTTCTTGCAGGTGCTGTCAAGGGCTAGAAAATAGACATTTCGTCTGTATATACGAGGTGAAGGAATGACAATTGTAGATATTGCGAAAGAGGCAGGATATTCTGTCAGTACGGTTTCCCGTGTCCTGAATGGAAGAAGAGATGTCAGCGAAGAAGCCCGTGACCGCATTATGCGAATTGTGGAAGCTTACCAGTTTGTACCAAATAACAATGCCAAGCATTTAAAACAGACCGTGAGCCAGAGTATTCTGATTCTCGTAAAAGGTACTTCGAATATGCTGTTTACAAATATCATAGAGGTAATTCAGGATACTATCGAGGGATCGGATTATTCCCTGCGGGTGCATTATCTGGATGAAGATGCAGATGAAGTGAAAGAGGCTGTGCGGATGTGCAGGGAACATAAGCCAATGGGGATTTTGTTCCTTGGAGGTAATATACAGTACTTTCATGAAGAATTTGAACTGGTCAATGTTCCGTGTGTGCTGGTGACAGATCGGGCGGATAAACTGGGATTTCGGAATCTTGCATCTGTTTCAACAGATGATATGGCAGCTGCGGAGATGGCGGTTGATTATCTGTTTGATCACGGACATCGCGATATTGCTGTTATCGGGGGAGATATGGCATTATCTTCCCCAAGTAAATACCGTAAAGCAGGAGCGAAGCGCAGCTTTATAAAACATGGCTGTGAATTTGAGGAAGAAAGTTATGCGGTAGCGCGGTTCTCATATGAGAGTGCATACAATGCCATGAACCGGATGCTGGCTTCCAAAAGATCCATTACAGCGGTTTTTGCCATGAGTGATGTGATGGCAGTTGGTGCCATGCGCGCAATTTTTGATGCGGGTCTGCGGGTACCGGAGGATATCTCGGTGATCGGATTTGACGGAACACTTCTTGCAGATTATTATAATCCAAAGATTGTGACGGTTTGTCAGGGGTATGAAAAGATTGCCAGAAAAAGTATTGATCTGTTGTTTGGCATGATTGATCTCAACAAACCGGCCACACATGAACTGGTTCCATTTAGTTTAAAAAACACAGAGAGCGTAAGCTCTATTTGATTTCTGCTTATTTTTAAGAAGCCGTGCAGCGTTGCTGCACGGCTTTAATTGATTGAGGGACGGAGCAGCCGGTAGATGGCTGCTGCAAGTGGCACGGCAAACAGGATTCCCCAGATACCGAATGCCCCACCGCCGACAATGACTGCGGCAAGTACCCAGATGCCGGGCAGCCCGATGGAATGTCCGACCACACGGGGATAGATAAAATTGCCTCGATCTGCTGGAGAATTGTTAAAAAGATAAGAAATACCAGTGCTTTTACCGGGGAAACCGTAAGAAGCATACACGCACCGGCTGCGGCACCGATATAAGCTCCGATGACCGGTAGCAGTGCGGTTACACCTACCAGACAACCGATCATGGCAGCATAGGGAAGCCGAAGAATCCACATGCCGATGGTACAAAGCATACCGAGGATTACTGCCTCTATGGTCTGTCCTGCCAGAAAATGATGGAAGGACTGATTGAGAACCGTCAGTACATAACGTATTTTTTTCCCTTGGAAAACACCGAAACACCGGTCGATCAGGAAACTGCCCATCCGTAAGAGGGATTCTTTGGCAGCAAGCAGATAAAAAGAAAACATCAGTCCCGGCAGAAAAATTAAAAGCCAGCTGCCAAGTTTCTCCAGGGAAGTTTTCATGCCTTTTGCCAGACGGGGGATTTTTGCGATCAGTGTATCCCAGCAAAAGGGTTCATTCATCCATGCCCGGATTTCGTTTTCCATGCCAAGATCCATTTGCAGATGTTCGTTTGCCCACTCACACAGTAATTCTAAAACCTGAGGGAAATCGGTTGCGATGATCCGGATGCAGGATAACAGCTGAGGAACGATCATCCACCATAAGATCAGGATCACAAGCACAAGCGAAAGGTAGGAGAGTGTCATACATAGGGGACGCTGTAAGGGCGCAATGGCTGCCATACGGCATATTCTTGCATACCCTTTTTCGTAAAAACACATAAGGATATTAACTACATAGGCAATCATACAGCCGATCAGCAAGGGAAGGACTGCGCGGAAAACAGTTTTTGCAATTACTGTCAGAATGGGCAATACATAAAATAGTGAACCATACATAGGGCATACTCCTTTTCCTCAACAAATATTTTATTAGTTTGGGCAGAAGAAAGCGGGATTATGTAAAAATAAGGAAATGTTAAGGTAGAATCATGGTTTCGCCCCTTGAAATCATGGAAAAAGAAAGCTAGAATACAAAACAGATGATAGATTCTGAAAAGTACTGTTTATTTTAAAGAAGGGATTCGATGATGAAAAAAGGACTGGTAATGGAAGGCGGAGCCCATGCGCGGAATGTTCACCCGCCGGAGTCATCGCGTGATGATGGAGCATCAGATAACATTTGACGGGAGCGATGGGCGTGTCAGCAGGGGCAGTGTTTGGCTGTAATTATAAGTCCAATCAGCCGGGACGCGTCATTCGTTACAATGCAGCGTACTGTAATAAACCGCAGTATGCGGGACTGCGCACATTTTTGAAAACAGGGGATATGTTCGGGGAACAGTTCTGTTATCATGATATCCCGGAGCATCTTGATCCGTTTGATTATGAGACTTACCGCAAGAATCCGATGGATTTTTACGTGGTGGTGACAGATGCAAAAACCGGGAAAGCTCTTTACAAAAAAGTGGATCGGTGTGATAAGAAAGAAATGGAATGGATGAGAGCATCGGCATCCATGCCGATTGTGTCAAAGCCGGTCTGCGTGGATGGATATGAATTGCTTGATGGAGGCGTAGCAGATTCCATTCCGGTGCAGAAAATGCAGGAACTTGGGTTTGATAAAACGGTAGTGGTTCTGACGCAGCCGCGGGATTATGTGAAAAAAAAGAATCAGCTGATGCCGCTGGCGAAAGTATCGCTTCGCAGGTATCCGGCGATGATTGATGCCATGGAACACCGGCATGAGCATTACAACGAAGAACTGGAATATATCAGGGAAAAAGAAGAACGTGGGGAATTGTTTGTCATTCGTCCGCCCAAAAAGATAGAAGTCAGCAAAGTAGAAAGAGACCGGCAGAGACTCCTTGCCGCCTACCGTATGGGACGGGAGACGATGAAGGAGCATATGCGCAGTCTCGAGCGTTTCCTGAAATAAGCACCTGTTACAGGAAACGGTAAATCAGGATCGCCAGCACAATTCCGATGATGCCGGCGATCGTTATTTTTATGGTTAATCCAAATGTGAGCACCAGAATTCCCAGATCAAGTACCAGTGGGTTGGAAAGACCAAAGGTCTGTCCGTAATTCAGCCAGCGGAGAGCCGGAACACCGGCACTAAGCTGACCGATAAAGCCACCCAGTACAACACCTGCGAGAATCATCAAAAGAAGTGCCCAATAGTTTTTTCCAGCAGTTCCTTTTGCCATAAAATATCCTCTTTTCTAAAGTCTAGAATTCTATCATAACATAAAAAGTTAAAAATCACAAAGGATACATGTTTTTTGTATAGAACAGCATTGAAGCCTTTGGTTTTTTGTGATAAATTAAACATATCGGCATGAATTGGTATATGGGGGAGGACAATTGAAAAAAATAGCATTGATATCAGACGGCTGGCGCCGGATGATCACGTATGCCTGGGTAGATGGGATCATCCGGCGGATCAGGGAACTGGATGAGGATATTGCTTTGTATCAGTACAATTGTTATGGCAATTGGAGCAAAGATGCATTGCATAATACGGGTGAATATAATATTTATAATCTGCCGGATCTGTCAGCGTTTGATGGAATTATACTGGATGGAAGCAATATTGTGGATGTCCGGCAAAAAGAAAAGATTGTAGAACGCCTGCAGAACTGTGGGGTTCCGGTTCTTTCCCTGGACTGGTATATCAGCGGATTTTATTATGTAGGCGCAGATAACCGGCGTCCGATCCGTGAACTTATGACACATTTATACGAAGTGCATGGATGCCGCAGATTTGTTTTTGCCGGAGGCCCGGAAGATGCTTTCGGAAATTTTGACGTGTTGCTGCGTACTGCGAATGCCTGAAAAAATATGGAATGACATTGGATGACAATCCGATTTTATGTGGGGATTACGACTATGAGACCGGCGTGAACTATATGCGGGAGTATGTCCATAGCGGCTCGAAACTTCCGGATGTGTTTGTCTGTGCAAATGACAATATTGCGGCAGGAATCTGTGCAGAGGCAGAACAGTGGGGGTACCGCGTACCGGACGATTTTCTGGTGACGGGCTTTGATAATCTGGATAAGGCAGCCTATTTCCGTCCGCAGATTACGACTGTATTTCAGGACCGGGAGGAGATCGGAAAGCTTTGTGTGGATGTACTGTTGCGCATCTGGGAAGGAAAACCGGTGGAAGAACGCAACTATATTCCGGTTACCTGTATTTACGGAGAAAGCTGTGGCTGTCCGAATAACGGCATGGTAAACTACCGCGAATATATAAAGGAAAAGATTGTTGCAACGGTCAAAAAAGATGAAGATGATTCCCTTCTCGTGGAATTGGAAGCGCAGATGGCAAGGTGCAATGGTTTCCGGGAAATTTTTGAATATATTGTTGACTATTTCCAGAAACTGAGATGTGACGGGGTATATTTTGTGGTGGATCGCAAGCTGTTTGCGGCCGATGAGGATACGGATTTTCCGGTGGAAGGCTATGATGAAAAGAATCTTGTGGTGGCAGATGGATTTGAGAACCATAAGAGAATGGCATTTGCCAGTGTCGGGGAACTGGACCGCCATCTGGAAGAAACAGGAAGCCAGAATGCCTATCTGTTTACCCCGATTCATTTCCGGGAACAGTCGGTTGGCTATCTGGTAATGAAAAACGGACGATTTCTGTATGATAATCCATATTATTATGACATTCACAGCACGATTGTAAAGACACTGGAAACGCAGTTTAAGCAAAAACAGCTGGAGAATGCCGTAAATAAACTTCAGATGTTGTACAACCGGGACCCGCTGACCGGTATCTGTAACCGGATTGCGTATACGGACATTATCCGTCCGGCATTTGCAAAGTATCAGGAAAAGGGAATAGCATGTGCGTTTGTCTTTGTGGATGCGGATGATTTTAAATCTGTGAATGACACATATGGACATGAATTTGGAGATCAGGTACTGATAAGAATTGCACAGGTTCTTGAGGAAGAATGCCCGGAACAGGGATATGTATGCAGATACGGAGGCGATGAGTTCATCGGATTTTTCCCATATGCGACTTCCAAAAAGGCACAACAGTACACGGATCGTGTGCAGAGCCGGCTGACCAAGGAAAACATTATGATCAGTATCGGTGTAGAGCTGACGTTTGCGGGGGGAGAAGAGACTATAGATGAGTATCTGTCACTTGCCGATCAGAATATGTACCGCCAGAAACAAATGCGCAAAGAAAGCAGGAAAAATATAGAGTGATAATAGATTGACAAATTTATCTTACCAATGTATAGTAACTTAGTAGGAATACTAAGTTTTAAATGCTGTACATTTTTTTAAGAAAGAAGAGATATATTATCATGAAGATTTCAACAAAAGGCAGATATGCCATGAGACTGATGCTGGATCTGGCATTGAACAACACAGGAGCGCCGATCAGTTTAAAAGATGTTGCAAGACGTCAGGAGATTTCCGACAAATATCTGGAGCAGATTATTTCCGTATTGAACCGCGCCGGTTATGTGCGCAGTGTGCGTGGAGCACAGGGGGGATATCTGTTGCGTAAAGCACCGGAGGAGTATACCGTTGGAATGATTCTCCGCCTGACCGAGGGATCGCTGGCACCGGTTGCATGTCTCGATGAGGGAGACGATGTCAACTGTGAGAAACGGGAAGACTGTGTTACCCTGATTCTCTGGAAAAAGATTAATGATGCCATCTGCAGTGTTGTGGATCATATCACATTGCAGGATCTGGTTGACTGGCAGAGAGAAAAAAATGGGGATTATGTGATATGAGGTATCTCGAAGAGACATCTCATGCGATGTGCTCCTTATTAAAAAGAAAAGAAAGTAGGAAGAGTATGAGTAAATTAATCTATCTGGACAATGCGGCTACCACACAGGTATACCCGGAAGTTCTTGATGCGATGCTCCCGTATTTTACGGAGCATTACGGTAATCCGGCAGCTATTTACAGCTTTGCAGGAGAGTCGGAGCGTGCGGTCGCAAAAGCAAGAAAGCAGATTGCAGATGTGATCGGGGCAAAGACCGAGGAAATTTATTTCACCGGAGGCGGAAGCGAGTCCGATAACTGGGCACTCAAGCAACCGCAGAGGCATACAGCAGCAAGGGAAAGCACATTATCACATCCGCGATCGAGCACCATGCGATCCTGCACACAGCACAGTGGCTGGAATTGCACGGATTTGAAGTGACTTATGTCGGTGTGGATGAAAATGGTAAGATTAAGCTGGACGAGCTTGAGGCAGCCATTCGTCCGGATACAATTCTTATCTCTGTCATGGCAGCAAACAACGAGATCGGAACCATCGAGCCACTGAAGGAAATCGGTGCGATTGCAAAGAAACACGGGGTACTGTTCCATACCGATGCGGTACAGGCATTTGCACATGTGCCGATCAACGTGGATGAGATGAATATCGACATGCTCAGTGCCAGCGGTCACAAGATCAACGGACCAAAGGGAATCGGAGTCATGTATATCCGCAAAGGCGTAAAGATCCGTTCTTTCATTCACGGAGGTGCACAGGAACGTCAGCGCCGTGCCGGCACACACAATGTCCCGGGTATCGTCGGAATCGGGAAAGCAGCGGAACTTGCAGTGGCGAATATGCAAAAGAACACGGAGTATGAAATAAAGCTTCGCGATCATCTGATTGAGCGTGTGCTTCATGAGATTCCGTACACCCGCTTAAACGGAGACCGTACCGACCGTCTTCCGAACAATGCCAACTTCTGTTTCCGTTTTATCGAGGGAGAATCCATGCTGATTCTTCTCGATCAGGCAGGGATCTGCGGCAGCAGCGGAAGTGCCTGCACATCCGGATCGTTAGACCCGTCCCATGTGCTTCTGGCAATTGGACTGCCGCATGAGATAGCACACGGAAGTCTTCGTCTGACACTTTCCGAGAAGACAACCATGGAAGAGATTGATTATACAGTAGACAAATTGAAGGCAATTATCGAACGTCTGCGCAGCATGTCTCCTCTTTACGAGGATTTCGTGCGCAAAAACAAGGAGGAGTAGTATGTACAGCGAAAAGGTAATGGACCATTTTAATAACCCGAGAAACGTAGGAGAGATCGAGAACCCGAGCGGTGTCGGTACCGTCGGCAACGCAAAGTGCGGAGATATCATGCGCATGTATCTTGATATTGATGACAACGGTATTATTCAGGAAGCCAAATTCAAGACATTCGGCTGCGGTGCAGCAGTTGCAACCAGCAGTATGGCAACCGAACTGGTAAAGGGCAAGACCATTCAGGAAGCCCTTCAGGTAACCAACAAGGCAGTTATGGAAGCACTCGACGGACTTCCACCAGTGAAGGTGCATTGCTCCCTGCTGGCAGAGGAAGCAATTCATGCTGCTTTATGGGATTATGCAGAGAAACACAATATCAAGATCGAGGGATTAGAGCGTCCGGTCAATGATATCAGTGAGAAGGAAGAGGCTCCGGAAGAGGAGTATTAAATGAAAGAAAAAGTAGTTGTTGGCATGTCCGGAGGTGTAGATTCCTCCGTGGCGGCCTATCTGTTAAAAGAACAGGGATACGATGTGATTGGTGTCACCATGCAGATCTGGCAGGATGAAGATGTCTTTGTGCAGTCACAGGAAGGTGGCTGCTGTGGACTTTCTGCAGTGGAGGATGCCCGCCGCGTGGCGGAGCGTCTGGAAATTCCCTATTATGTGATGAATTTTAAGGAAGATTTCCACAAATATGTCATTGATTATTTTGTGTCAGAATACGAAAAAGCGCGTACACCAAATCCGTGTATCGCCTGCAACCGTTATGTCAAGTGGGAGTCACTGCTTCATCGTTCACTGGAGATTGGTGCGGATTATATTGCTACCGGACACTATGCGCGTATCATGCAGCTGCCGAATGGCCGCTATACGATCCGCAATTCCGTTACAGCGGCGAAGGATCAGACCTACGCACTCTATAATCTGACACAGGATCAGCTTTCCCGTACCCTGATGCCGGTGGGAGATTATGATAAGCCTCATATCCGCCAGATCGCAGAGGAGATCGGGCTTCCGGTTGCCACAAAGCATGATAGTCAGGATATCTGTTTTGTACCGGATCATGATTATGCCTCTTTTATTACACAGGAGACCGGAAAAGAAAGCAAACCGGGTAATTTTGTCGATGAAGAAGGAAACATTATGGGACAGCACCGCGGGCTGATTCATTACACGATCGGGCAGCGCAAGGGTCTTGGCATTTCTTCATCCACGCCTATTTTTGTCAAGGAACTTCGTCCGCAGACAAACGAAGTCGTGCTTTGCAAGTCCGAGCGTCTGTTTTCTTGTGACTGTCATGTGGATAATATCAATTATATGGCAGAAGAAAAGTTGACCGGGCCGGTCAAGGCGATCGGTAAAATCCGCTACTCGCATGCAGGTGCACCGTGTACGCTGTATCCGCAGCCGGACGGAACACTGTTGGCACAGTTTGACGAACCGCAGCGTGCCATGACGGCCTGGCCAGGCCGCTGTCTTTTATCAGGACGATCATGTGCTGTGCGGTGGAACAATTGAAACCAAATAAAAATTCTTGGAGAGATCATGATTTTGTATCTCTCCTTTTTTACATGATATCCATTTTTGTTTTGCCTTCTTGACATAACATAGGGAAAAGACTATCATAAAATAAACAGACTAACAGCAGTTACAACAGACTAACTGCGGAACTTTGAAAGGAGAAGAATTATGAAAAAGATGCGCAAAGCATTACTCGCACTGTTATTGTCCATTACGGTAGCAGGAACATCTGCAGCACCGGTTATGGCGGCAGGCACCAACACAAGTGTACCAACGATCCCGGCAGAGGAGTCCGACAGCTCCAAGGCGGATAAATTATTTACCGCAGTAAAAGGCGATTACATCCAGTTGTTCAAGGATGCATTATTTGATGTAAAATACAATAAGTATTGGAACGATGACGCAGCAGCCGTTGTCGGAGGAAGTGCTGTAGCAGAAGCCGTAAAGACGCTGAAGGCTTCCGTGGGTTCTACGACCTACGGTGACAAAGCAGATCCAAATACATTTTACTGTGGATTTATCAATGATGTAAAGGAAGTTTCTTTCCAGGACGGTGGCAAAGTAGAATTTACCACAAGCGACAGCAAAAAAAGTTTCCCATACGTATAAGTTTTTGAAAAAAAGATGCACTCAGCGGTGTGATGGAAGGTTATGTATTCCAGAGCACAGACAAAAACGAGGATGAGTTTAAGTATGTATTCCTCTGCCCGGATACTCCGGCAACAACCTATCACATTGAATTCCGTTACGGCAGCGATCTGACAGAACTGTTAAAACTCAACACCGGAAAATATGCAAACTGGGTAGGCTCCGGTATCTTAAAGAGTGCACTGACAGAGAAAAACGAGCAGATGATCCAAAACTGCATCGCTTTATTCTGTACCGAAAATCTTGCAGAAATGAAGAATGCAGATACCGCAGCACAGCAGAGCGTTTTAGCAGGTGTCTGGGATGCAGATATGTCCGCATATGCCAGCAATCCGCAGTATAAAAACGCAAAAATGTATTGTGAACTGAAAGCGGACGGAACCGGAGTGACGTATTTTGATCCGAATGGAACCGGAACATATACCGAGAGTCCATTTACATTTTATGCATATGACAATGATGGAAAAGAAGATGCAAGCAGTGGTGTATACATCTCAACCGACAGAGAGGATCTTACAAAGGCCAGCAAGTACGCCATCACAAAGAAAGGTGAGGCAACCATCCTTACTTTTGAGACTCCGGACGGTTCTTCCATCAGCTATATCAAGCGTGACACAAAAGTTGCAGTTGTCAGTGAAAATACCACACTGTACGTAAAGGGTAAGACCAATATCCTTGCAAATGTCGTATCCGGAAGCGGAATTACAACCTACACCAGCAGCAACCCGAAGGTAGCCAAAGTAGATGCCAACGGTAAAGTTACCGCTGTAAAGAAAGGCTCTGTTATCATCACCGCAACTAACAACGGTGTAAGCGGACAGGTAAAAATTACCATTAAAAATCCAACCTTAAACAAAAAGACAGTAACCTTGAAAAAAGGCAAGACTGCGAAGTTAAGCGTAAAGGGAAGCATTGGAAAAGTAACTTACAAATCTTCGAATACTAAGATCGCAGCCGTATCTTCCAAGGGTGTGATCAAGGCAAAGAAAGCAGGAAAAGTTACCATTACTGTAAAATCTAACGGTATCAC